>OGYE01000720.1_pt1 | contig 21688 bp, 19 predicted proteins | sample 1576471 | NCBI WGS metagenome assembly OGYE01 (sample SAMEA3541532, study PRJEB24748) | human gut metagenome | biome: human gut; feature: human-associated habitat; material: faeces | place: China | collected 2012
ATTAAAAATGCAGACATTAGTATTGAAAATATTGAATTTAGATTTTCACAGGCTGAAATTGTGTGCATGTATTCCGATATTGAAGATGATGAAGAATTCTGTCTTCGTCTCTTGAAGAAAGAGAAGGTTCTCCTAGTTCCAGGTAAAGGCTTTAACTGGAATGAACCAGATCACTTCCGCATTGTCTATCTTCCTCGAGTGGAAGAGTTGGCTGATCTCGGTAACAAAATCGAACGAGTCTTGTCATATTACAAGCGCTAATTTCTTGAAAAACTGGACAAAAAGGCTTGTCCAGTTTTTATTGTCTCTAAAAAGAGGAAGTATTTGAGCAAAATCCGAACATTTTTCCTAAAAATGCCATAATATACTTAATATAATGAATAGTAGAATAATAAATAATTTTCAGACAATTGTTTGCAATTTCTGGGTTAAGTGTGCTATAATAGTAGGGCTAGTAGGTCTTGACGCAGAAGATTAGTACAAGGCTTGATATTATTATGATTACAATAGAAAGTGAAGACAATAAATATGGCAAATTTGCTGGCTAAAACACGTAAAATTACATCTATCTTGCAACGCTCAGTAGATAGCTTGGAAGGAGATCTTCCATACAACAACATGGCTGCTCAATTGGCGGATATCATTGATTGTAACGCTGCTATCGTTAATGGTGGTGGTGCTCTCCTTGGTTTTGCCATGAAGTACAAAACCAACAATGATCGTGTAGAAGAGTTTTTTGAAGCCAAACAGCTTCCAGAAGAGTATACACGTGGTATCAGCCGTGTTTATGACACTCAAGAAAACATTGGTATTGACAGTGACTTGACCATTTTCCCTGTGGAATCAAAAGATGACTTCCCAGATGGTTTGACTACAATTGCCCCTATCTATGGTGGTGGTATGCGTCTTGGTTCTTTCATCATTTGGCGTAACGATCATGACTTTGTAGATGAAGATCTTATCTTGGTTGAGATTGCCTCTACAGTAGTTGGGTTGCAGTTGTTGAACCTTCAAACAGAGAACTTGGAAGAAACAATTCGTAAACAAACAGCTATCAACATGGCAATTAATACCTTGTCTTACTCAGAAATCAAGGCAGTATCAGCTATCTTGAATGAGTTGGACGGTTTGGAAGGTCGCTTGACAGCGTCTGTTATCGCTGACCGTATCGGAATTACACGTTCAGTTATCGTTAATGCCCTTCGTAAGTTGGAATCAGCTGGTATTATTGAGAGCCGTTCACTCGGTATGAAAGGGACTTATCTTAAAGTCCTTAACGAAGGTATCTACGATAAATTGAAAGAATACGAATAAGAAGAATACTGAAGGAAAGTGAGGTAGGAGGAACCTGCCCCACTTTTTTTAAAAGGAGAAAGTAATATGACAAAGGCATTGATATCAATTGATTACTCTTATGATTTTGTGGCAGATGATGGGAAGTTGACGGCTGGAAAGCCTGCCCAAGCCATTGAAGACCGCATTGCCCAGGTAACTCAAGAGGCCTATGATAATGGGGATTATATCTTCGTTGCTATGGACCGACATGATGAAGGAGATACCTTCCATCCTGAAACTAAGCTCTTTCCACCGCACAATATTGCAGGGACATCTGGGCGAGAACTTTATGGAAAGTTAGCTAGTGTATATGATGCCATCAAGGATGATAATCGTGTCTTTTGGATGGACAAGCGACACTATTCAGCCTTTTCGGGAACGGATTTAGATATTCGTTTGCGTGAACGTCGTGTGACGACAGTTGTTTTGACAGGAGTTTTAACAGATATTTGTGTGCTGCATACAGCCATTGATGCCTATAATTTGGGCTATGATATCGAGGTTGTAGCGAGTGCAACAGCTTCCTTGACACCTGAAGCTCATGACTTTGCTATCGGGCATTTTAAGAATGTGCTTGGAGCAACAATTGTGGAGTAATAAGAATTATAATCGAGAGTGGGAATCTGTCCTACTCTCGTTTTTTGTCTACAATCATAGGATAGTATCAGTTTTTCGTAGTTTACTATAAGAAAACGATTCCATGTTAGTATATACTATTACTGAAATAATCTTGAATCATAAGAGGTAGAACAATGACCAAAAAAATGACTTTTCCTGATGGATTTTTGTGGGGTGGGGCGACAGCAGCCAATCAATGTGAGGGTGCCTATGATGCTGATGGGCGTGGTTTAGCCAATGTTGACGTGGTACCAATTGGTGAGGATCGCCTTTCAATTATCACCGGACGTCGTAAGATGTTTGATTTTGAGGATGGCTATTTTTATCCAGCCAAGGAAAGTATCGATATGTACCATCGTTACAAGGAAGATATTGCTCTCTTTGGTGAAATGGGCTTTAAGACCTATCGTCTCTCTATTGCTTGGTCACGTATTTTTCCTAAGGGGGATGAGGCTGAGCCAAATGAAGCTGGGCTTGCCTTTTACGAGGATCTCTTCAAAGAATGTCACAAGTATGGCATTGAGCCTTTGGTGACAATCACACACTTTGATTGTCCCATGCACTTGATTACAGAGTATGGTGGCTGGCGTAACCGTAAGATGCTTGGCTTCTATGAAAATCTTTGTCGTGCCCTTTTCACACGTTATAAAGGTTTGGTTAAGTACTGGCTCACATTCAATGAAATCAATATGATTCTCCATGCACCATTTATGGGAGCAGGACTCTGCTTTGAAGAGGGTGAGAATGAGGAGCAGGTTAAATACCAGGCAGCTCACCATGAATTGGTAGCTTCGGCTATGGCGACGAAGTTGGCCCATGAGATTGACCCTGAAAATAAGGTTGGTTGTATGTTGGCAGCAGGCCAATATTATCCAAATACAGCCCACCCACGCGACTACTGGGCAGCCATGCAAGAAGACCGTAGAAGCTATTTCTTTATTGATGTTCAGGCTCGTGGAGAGTATCCAAATTATGCTAAGAAACAGTGGGAACGTGATGGCATTGAGATTGAGATGACTGAAGAAGATTTGGCTCTTCTCAAAGAGTATACAGTTGATTTTATTTCTTTCTCTTATTATTCAAGCCGTGTGGCTTCAGGTGATCCAGAAGTTAATGAAAAGACAGCAGGAAATATCTTTGCCTCTATTAAAAATCCATATTTGGAAGCTTCAGAGTGGGGCTGGCAAATCGACCCGCTAGGTCTTCGTATTACCCTTAACGCCATTTGGGATCGTTACCAAAAACCGATGTTTATTGTTGAAAATGGTCTCGGTGCTGTGGATACACCAGATGAAAATGGTTATGTCGAAGATGATTATCGTATCGACTACTTGGCAGCCCACATCAAGGCCATGCGTGATGCTATCAATGAAGATGGTGTAGAGCTTTGGGGCTACACAACATGGGGCTGTATTGACCTTGTTTCTGCTGGAACTGGTGAAATGAAGAAACGTTATGGCTTCATCTATGTAGACCGTGACAACGATGGTAATGGTAGCCTGAAACGCTCTAAGAAGAAATCATTTAACTGGTACAAAGAAGTTATCGCAAGTAACGGTGCCTCTGTAGAATAGTCTATGAGTTGAGAGGTGTTCGGTGTTTTGAGCTGTGTGTTTGTCTGAATTCTATTTTACGCATTTAACGAGCACTAAAAGAAAATTGATCTCCAATTAAAGTCAGCCTTAGGGCTGGCTTTTTTTGTAAGGGATAGAAATTGTAATGTTTTCTAAAAAATGATATTCTTATTAGAGTTTGAGAGGAAGAAAACATGGGTAAAAAATCAGTTGTATTTGTAGCAGAGCTATCCTACATGGAAAAGTTAGAGGTGGCTCTTAAATCTTTGTGTGCACATAAAGGGCAGTGGAAAATTTATGTGCTAAATGAGAATTTACCAACAGAATGGTTTACGCTGATGAATCGTCGCCTAGAGGCTATTGATTCTGAAATTCTCAATTGTCGTGTGTCTGCCGAAAGCTTTAAACAATTTTCGCTTCCAAGTGCGCATATTCATTATGCGACTTTTTTCCGTTATGCGATTCCCGAGTTTGTTCAAGAAAATCGTGTTCTCTATTTGGATTGCGATATGATTTTCACGCAGGATTTGTCACCACTTTTTGAAGTGGATCTAGGCGGATTTGGTATTGGAGCGGTGGTGGACCGTCCAACGACAACAGATGGGTTTAACGCTGGCTTGATGGTTATTGATACCGATTGGTGGCGACAACACAAGGTGACAGAGTCTCTTTTTGACTTGACAAAAGAGCATCATCAAAATGTTTATGGGGATCAAGGAATCTTGAATCTTTATTTCAAGGATGCTTGGTATCAACTCCCATGGACCTATAATCTCCAAGTGGGTTCTGATAAGGACCAGTATGGTTATGGGGATTTGGAATGGTATGATGCATTTAAAGGGGTACCAGCAGTTATTCATTACACTTCCCACAATAAGCCTTGGACGTCCAAACGTTTCAATCGTTTTAGGGATATTTGGTGGTTTTATTATGCCCTATCTTGGGAAGAAATCTTATTGAGAAAGCCATCCTTAAAGCTTAGCTTTAGTGATATGGTAGGTGATTTTCCTTACCATACGGCGATTTATACTAATACTGCAGACATCTTCGAATTGGAACATTTGCTGCAGGCTCTTCCAGATGTAGCTTTTCATGTTTTGGCTCATTCTCATTTCGGGTTTAATTTGGTGAAGTTGGAGCAGTATCCAAACCTTATTCTCTATCCATCCTTTGATCCCTTGACCAGTCGAAAGGTCTTAGAAAAAATAGATTTCTATTTGGATATTAACCCATTTGACGAGGTTGATCATATCACAGAAACGATTCATCAGTTGGGGCTTCCGATTTTCTCTTTTGAAGGAACAAATCACGACCAAACTGGGCAAAATCAAGTGTTCAAGAATGACCAAGTAGACCAAATGGTAAAGGCTGTTCGAGATTATATAGATACGATTGAGAGATAGACCATGGAAAATAAAGAAGTAGTTAGTATTGTTATTCCCATTTATAATGTGGAAGCTTATTTAAAGCAGTGTTTGGAAACGATAGTGAATCAGACTTATCCAAACCTTGAAATCATTCTTGTCAATGATGGCTCTCCTGATAAGTCAGAGGAGATTTGCAAGGAGTTTTTCAAGCGAGATTCGCGTATTCGCTATGTGCGACAAGTTAATGGTGGCCTATCTGCAGCCCGAAATACAGGAATTGACCTAGCCACAGGTGATTACATCACTTTTGTAGACCCAGATGATTGGGTAACAGAGGATTATGTGGAGACCTTGTACACTCAGCTTAAGAAGTATGAGGCAGATGTTTCTATTGCCAACTACAACTTGTTCAACGAGAGTACCAGTAAGTTTTTGATTAAGGTAACGGAGAACGATTATTCTGAAACCCTTTATGAGGGGAGAGAGATTATAGATCAGGATGCCATTCAAGAGACAAGAGATATGGCCTGGGCTTGTGCCATGATGAAACTCTACAAAATCTCCTTATTTGAGGACCTTCGTTTTCCTGTCGGGAAGAATGTCGAAGATAATTTCCTTATGTACAAACTCTTGTTAAAGGCCAATCGTGTGGTTCATACTGAGAAATGTATCTACTGGTACCGAGTGGGTCGTAAGGATACGCTGTCGCAGGTCTGGACAGAGAAGCGTGTCTTAGATGAGATGGAAGCCAAGAATGAAAAACTAGCTTTACTAGGTATGTTGGGCTATGATTTGACCTGTCACCGTTATATTTATAAGACACGCCTGAAGCGGGCAATTGAAAAAATGGAAGAAGCTAATCTTCAAGATACTGAGACCTATAAGACGGCGCAGGTTAACTTGAGATTTTTGGAACAATAAAGGTCGAGGGTTAAGCTATTTATTGCTTGGATTAGTCAGAAAGGATAACTATGCTTATTATTGCACAAGAACCTAGTCAGGCAACGGAAAAACTGAGAAGATTACTAGACTCCTTTGGTATCCAATCCCGTGTGTTTTACACGAATTTTGAAACGGATGTTGATAAGGGCACTATTAGTTTAGCATCGTCATTTATTTATTCCTCTGAGGAAGATTATCAAGGGAAACCACTCTTTTTTAACGATTTGTCAGTTCCTCTATATTGGGAATTGTGGACTTTGGGGACCTTTTTCAGACAAATTGCAAGACCTGCAAAAATAAGTGGCGCGGCGGTGCGGAATATGGTACAATAGGGGTTGAAAATCAAAACGCGGGAGGCGCGGGATACTATGGAATTGCAGTGGTATGACATCCGGGAGCTGACGGAGGACGCGGCGCAGGCCGTGATGGGCATGATGGACGAGACACGGCGGCGGCGGGTGGCCGACATCGCCGGTGAGGACGACAGAAAGCGCACCATCGCCGGAGAGCTGCTGGCGCGGCAGATGCTGGCGGCGCGGCTGGGCTGCCCGGAGAAGGATGTCCCCCTCAGCTGGGACGAGCTGGGCAAGCCCTCTGTGGAACGAGAGGGCGTCTACGTGTCCGTGAGCCATTCCGGTGCGTGGGCGGTGTGCGTCACGGCGGACGCGCCGGTGGGCGTGGACGTGGAGGTGGTGCGCTCGGCGCAGGAGAAGTTCATGCGCCGGGTGTGCAGCCAGCAGGAGATGGCCTGCATCCGCCCCGGCGACGACGGCGACTGCCGCCGCTTCTGGGAGATCTGGACGGCCAAGGAAGCGCTGTTCAAGCTGACGGGCAAGGGGCCCCTGCTGAAGCTGAGCCGTTTTGCCCTGCCGGAGCGCGTGGCGCTGGACTACACGGAGAAAAACGGCTGCGCCCTGACGGTGGCCGCCGAGATTTTGTGAAAATTTTTGCAAAGTTTGCAAAAAGGTCTTTTCAGAACGGTTTTCTTTTGGTACAATAGTCCCGTAAGAAAGCGCCGCCGGATATGCGCGGCGATTTGAGGACGGACAGAGGAGGTTCGCTTTTTATGATCCGAGTCGGTATCATCGGCTGCGGCAAGATCGCACAGGTGCGCCATCTGCCTGAGTATGCAGCCAACCCCAACGCCGAGATCGTGGCGTTCTACGACAAGAACATGACCCGCGCCCAGGACATGGCCGCGAAATACGGCGGGAAGGTCTACAACAGCTTCTATGAGTTGGTGGACGATCCCAACGTGGACGCGGTATCTATATGCGTGGAGAACCGCAGCCATGCGGAGATCTGCACGGCGGCGCTGTATGCGGGCAAGCATGTGCTGGTGGAAAAGCCCATGGCCATCACGCTGGCGGAGTGCGAGTCCATGGTGGCCGCTGCCGAGCGCAACAGCCGCCACCTGATGGTGGGGCACAACATGCGCTTCGATCCGGTGCACCGCAAGGCCAAGCAGCTGCTGGACAGCGGCATTATCGGTGATGTGATCACCTTCCGCAGCGTATACGGCAACTCCGGGCCGGAGGGCTGGTCAGAGGATCGTGACGCCTGGTTCTTCGACAAAAACAAGGCGGCCATGGGTGCCCTGTCCGACATGGGCATCCACAAGGTGGATCTGATCCAGTACCTGCTGGGGCAGAAGGTCATCGAAACCACGGCCAAGGTGGTCACGCTGAACAAGCGCGACGCGGAGGGCAAGCTCATCAGCGTGGACGACAACGCCCTGTGCATCCTGAAGATGTCCGGCGGCGCGCTGGGCACCATGGCGGCCAGCTGGACGGTGTACGGTCACGAGTGCCAGTCCACCGTGCTGTACGGCACCAAGGGCCTGATGATGATCTACAGCGAGCCATCTGCGCCCATCATCGTCAGCGATCTGGAGGGCAACCGCACCAGCTTCGCCTTCGACACCACCTCCGAAAAGTCCGGCGTCATCGACGAGTTCGTGGACGCGCTGGTACATAACCGTGATCCGGAGGTGTCCGGCAAGGAGGCGCTGACCACCATGCGCACCATTTTCGGCAGCATCCGCTCGTCCGATATTGCGCGGCCTGTGGCGGTGAACACCGACTTCGTGACCCATATCTGAGAGTTCTGAGCACACGGGGCGGGCGTAAGCCCGCCCTGTATTTTGCAGGAGGTAGCACATGTATCGTATCGGCATTGATCTGGGCGGCACCAATATTGCCGCCGGTGTGGTGGATGAATCGCAGCACATCGTGGCGGAGGTCAGCGTACCCACCGGCGCGGAGCGCGGCGCAGAAGCGGTGGTGGCGGACATCTGCCGGGCGGCGGAGCTGGCCATGACCAGGGCGGGCATCACGGCGGCGCACTGCGCCAGCATCGGCATCGGCTCCCCCGGCACCTGCGACGGCAGCCGCGGCGTGGTGGTGCGGGCGTACAATCTGGGTTGGTTCAACGTACCCGTGTGCGACATGGTGACGGCGCGGCTGGGGCTTCCCTGCCGGCTCAGCAACGACGCCAACTGCGCAGCGCTGGCAGAGACGGTGGCGGGCGCCGCCGTGGGCTGCCGCAATATGGTGCTGGTGACGCTGGGCACCGGCGTGGGCGTGGGCATCGTGTCCGACGGCAAGCTGCTGGAGGGCGTAGGCGGCACCGGCGCCGAGGCGGGACATGCCATACTGGTACTGGACGGCGAGCCGTGCACCTGCGGACGTAAAGGCTGCTGGGAGGCCTACGGCTCCGCCACCGCTCTGATCCGGCAGGGACGGCGGGCAGCTCTGGCGCATCCGGAGTCGCCGCTGGCGCGCTGCGGCGATGCCCTCACCGCCAAGGACGTGTTTGACGCGGCGGACGGCGGCGATGAGACGGCGCAGGCGGTGCTGGCGCAGTATTACGTCTATGTGGCCGCAGGCGTCACCGATCTGGTGAACATTCTGGGGCCGGAGATGGTGCTCATCGGCGGCGGCATCAGCCGTCAGGGCGAGCGGCTGCTCTCTCCCGTGCGGGAGTATGTGGCAGCCAATTGCTTCGGCGGTCACGACAGGCTTCCGCCGGTGATTGAGGCCGCCCGGCTGGGCAACGAAGCGGGCATCATCGGCGCGGCTGCGCTGTGACACAAAAAAAGAACGTCCCCATGGGGGACGTTCTTTTTTTGTGTCAGTCAATAGTGCGCACAAAGCTCATGCCGCTCTTCTGCATGTGCACATCCAGCCGGACGCGGTCGCCGCGGATATAGCTGCGGGTGTACTCGTAAATGCGCCCGTCCTCCGTGCGGGTGAGCCGCTGGTGGAAGAAAGCGCAGCTGCCCGGCTCCACCCCCAGCAGTATAGAGCGGTGGTCGTCCAAAATCACCGCCTCGTAGCTCTCGTCGGCGGCAAAGGGGACGATGCCCACATGGTACAGCAGGCTGTAAAAGCTGTGGGTCTGGAGCATGTCGCGGGTCAGGTTGGGGTAGATATACTGGGGATAGTAGCTGGTCTCCAGGATCAGCGGCTCGCCGTCCACGTTGCGGACACGGGTGAAGCAGTACACCGGCGTGCCCTCCCGCAGCTCCATCTTCTTGCAGATAGCCGCGCCGGGGACCTCCACAGCAAAGTCCACCAGCGTGGAGGAAGGTACCTTGCCCATGGAGGACACCTCCGTGGTGAAGGAGTAGCGAACGCCCCGGCGGTTGGTGGCGGGGTCGGCCACAAAGGTGCCGCGGCCGCGCTTGCGCACCACCAGCCCCTCGTCCTCCAGCTCGCCGATGGCCTGACGGACGGTATTGCGGCTGATGCTCAGACAGCGGCACAGCTCCGCCTCGCTGGGCAGCAGCGCCCCCACCGCCAGAACGCCGGTGGAGATGTTGCGCTTGATGATGCCCACCAGCTGTGCGTACAGAGGAATATCGCTGTCCAGCGACAGCGTGGTATGTAGAATCGGGTTCTGTTCCATGATCGGGTTCCTTTCCCTTGCGGTAAGTTGTACCTATTGTACCATACGATCCGGCGGAATGGTAGGGGGTCACAAAAATTTTTTATCACCCTGTCGGTTTTCCCCCACCTCGCAGGGCGATACGCAAACAGCGCCGCTGATGCGGCGCTGTTTGCGGAACAAAAAGAAGGAAAACCTTTCGGTAGTAAGCGAAATTACTTGTGGTCGACGCTGTACATGTGCTCGATCAGGCACAGCACCTTGTCGGAATAGCCCATCTCGTTATCGTACCAGCTGACCACCTTCACAAAGGTGTCGGTCAGGGCGATGCCGGCCTTGGCATCAAAGATGGAGGTGTGGGTGTCGCCCAGGAAATCGGAGGAGACAACGTCCTCGTCGGTGTAGGCCAGAATGCCCTTCAGCTCATTCTCGCTGGCCTTCTTCATGGCGGCACAGATGTCCGCATAGGAGGCGGGCTTGCTGAGGTTCACGGTCAGATCCACCACGGACACATCCAGCGTGGGAACGCGCATGGACATACCGGTCAGCTTGCCGTTCAGGGACGGGATGACCTTGCCCACAGCCTTGGCAGCGCCGGTGGAGCTGGGGATGATGTTGCCGGAGGCCGCGCGGCCGCCGCGCCAGTCCTTCAGGGACACGCCGTCCACGGTCTTCTGGGTGGCGGTGGTGGAGTGTACGGTGGTCATCAGGCCGTCGGTGATGCCGAAGTTATCGTGCAGCACCTTGGCGATGGGAGCCAGGCAGTTGGTGGTGCAGCTGGCGTTGGACACGAACTGCATGTCGCTGGTATAGGTGTTCTCGTTGACGCCGCAGACGAACATGGGGGTGTCGTCCTTGGAGGGCGCGGACATGATCACGTGCTTGGCGCCGGCGGCGATATGACCGGCGGCCTTCTCCTTGGTCAGGAACAGACCGGTGGACTCGATGACGTACTCAGCGCCCACCTTGGCCCAGGGCAGGTTGGCGGGGTCACGCTCGGCGAACACGGGGATGGACTTGCCATTGACCACGATGTTGCTGCCCTCAGCGGAGACGGTGCCCTTGAACTTGCCGTGCATGGTATCGAACTTCAGCATATACGCCAGATAATCGGCGGGGCAGAGATCATTGATGCCCACGATCTCGATGTTGGGGTGATCCATGCAGCAGCGCATGACCATACGACCGATACGGCCAAACCCGTTGATACCGACTTTAATACTCATAAAACATCTTCCTCTCTGATGGAATATCCTAAATGTATGGTATGTTTAGAATTATATGCACTTCCACAGCAAAATGCAAGCCTTTTTTCAAAACTTTTTAATTTTCACGGAAATTTGACAAATTGCTTGTATTTTTACGTTTCGTCTGGTATGATGTGGCTACACAGGGGACAGTTGGCACGGTTGGCGGCGGCGAAAGGCTGGCATGCTGACCGTGGAAGGAGGCGACGGCATGGAGGAACTGACCCAGCGGGAGAAGCTGCTGTTTGAGAGATTGCCTCTGGCCGCCATGCAGCTGCGCACGGCCTTGGGCGGCATTTACTTCGGCGCCCGGAGGCTGGCCACGCCGGAGGAGCGGGAAAACGACCCGGAGCTGGACAGGAACGCTGCGGTGCTCTACCGCAGCTATTATCAGCTTTTGCGGCTGGCCAAGGATCTGGAGTCCGTGGAGCTGCTGGGGCGCGAGGAGCCGCTGCCCCGGGAAAATCTGGATCTGCTGGTATGGCTGGATGAGATCATCCGGGAATGCCAGGTACCCTTCGAACTGAAGGGCGTAACGCTGGAGCTGCTGTGCAGCGAGCGCTACGTCATCACCGCGGTGAACAAGCGCTGGCTGGAGCAGGCCGTATGGCACCTGCTGTCCAATGCGCTGGCCGCCTGCGGCAAGGGTGGCCGGGTAACGGTGACGCTGCTGGCGCAGCGCGCCCATGTGCTCATCAAGGTGGCGGACAACGGCCGGGGCATACCGCCGGAGCAGCAGGACATGCTGCGGACATGGCATCTGCGCCCCGTGACGCCGGAGTATCTCACCGGCGGTCTGGGCATCGGCCTGCCGGTGGTGCATCAGGTGATGAAGCTCCACGGCGGCCAGATGCTGCTGGACAGCAAGGAGGGCGCCGGCACCACCGTAACGCTGGCGCTGCCCGCAGAGCGGACATCCGCCGTGCTCCACGAGCCAGCCATCGAGTACCACGGCGGCTTCCAGCGGGCGCTGGTGGAGCTGGCGGGCGCACTGCCGGCGGAGGCGTATCTTATCAAGCAGCTTGACCAATGACATTCCGGGCGGAGGGACGACTCCTTCCGCCCTGTACCATCGGTTGACAAGGGCAACCCTGTTGATCGATGGTACCATCGATCAACAAGGGCAGACACGGTTTTGACGGGCAGAAATGCGCCCATACCGCGTCAAGTCCCTTGACAATACGGCAGTATTCTCTGCGGGCCTTTCCTTGCCTGGACACATTTCTGCTCCGGCAAAACTGCCCGCACCTGGCAGCGATGTATTTTCGAGTGATTTTTGGCTTTTGAGACGCAGCTGGGCTGGCGCCCAGCAAGGTGAAAAGGGCAAAAAGCGCCGGAAAGACACGCTGTCAGGCGTGTTTGCCCTTGTTAATCGATGGTATCAGTACCGCAGCAGCAGCTCCTTCTCCGTCTCCTGTCCGTTCTTGTAGTAGATGCGCGGCACGCGGCGGCTGACGGCGCAGGTCAGCTCGTAGGGGATGGTGCCGGCGGCGTCCGCCAGCACGTCCACCCGCTGGTTCCGCCCGAATATCTCCACCTCGTCGCCCACCTGCACAGAGGGCAGGTCAGTCAGGTCGATCATGCACATATCCATGCAGATGCGTCCCCGCTGGGGCGCCATGCCCGCCGCCGTCATGAGGGCGCAGCGGTCGGACAGGCAGCGGAAGAAGCCGTCAGCGTAGCCGTAGGGCACCACGCCCATGCGGGTGACGCGGGGGGTGGTGAACAGGCGGCCGTAGCTGACGTCCGTGCCCGGCTCATAGGTCTTGATGGTGCTGACGGTGGTCTTGAGGGTCATCACCGGCCGCAGCCCCAGTTCCTCAGCCAGCGGGCCGCAGCCGTACAGCAGGATGCCGGGGCGCACCATGTCCATGTACGTCTCCGGATAGCAGGCCACGCCGCCGGAGTTGGCGCAGTGGCGGATGGCGAAGCGCTGTCCGCGCTTTTCCTCCACGGCGGCGATGACCCGGCGGAACAGCGCCAGCTGCCTTTCCGTATAGGCGCGGCTGTCCGCGTCCGGCTCGTCCGACACGGAGAAGTGGGTAAAGATGCCCTCTGCCCGCAGTCCCGGCAGGTCGCAGGCATCGCAGATGTCCGCCGTGCCGGTGTCGAAGTGCTTTTCGTCCACCAGATAGCCCAGCCGGGACATGCCGGTGTCCACCTTGATGTGTACCGTCAGCTCTCCGCCGTGGCGCACGGCCTCGCGGCTGTACTCCAGCGCCTTGGCCTGACAGGTGACGGCCTGCGTGATGTGCAGGTCGATGAGCCGCCCCACCTGCTCGCCGGGGGTGTGCCCCAGAATGAGGATGGGCATGGTGATGCCGCCGGAGCGCAGCTCCGCCGCCTCGTCGATGCTGGACACAGCCAGATAGTCCGCGCCCAGCTCCTGCAGGGTGCGGCTCACCTGCACCGCGCCGTGGCCGTAGGCGTCGGCCTTCACCACGCCCAGAAACTTCACATCCGCGCCCACCCGCTGCCGCAGCGCACGGTAGTTATAGGCCAGCGCGTCCAGATCGATCTCCGCCCATGTTCTCCTAAGTGTAGATTCCATTTGTTATTCCTCCGTTGCCGTGGTGCAGGAGAAGGCCGTCATTCTGGCCGTCAGCACCACCTGTCCGTCCTGTGAAAATTCCGCATACCGTGGGATCAGCGTCTCCTGATCCAGCCACACGGCGCACTGCACCGCCGCGCCGCTGTGCCCGGTGGTGTCCAGCGCCATGCGCAGACACGGCACGTCCTCCAGCGTCTCCGCCCCCTGCTCCGTCAGATACCCCTCCGCCAGCGCGCCCAGCAGATAGGGCAGGCAGTTGGCCGGGCAGATATCCGTGGCGGCGCCCGCCGGAAGCAGCTGGCCGTTGCTCTTCAGCGACAGCTGCCCGTCCACCAGCACGGCGGTCAGCCCCTTCAGCTCCTGCGGCTCCTTTACCGTGGTGATGGACTGTCCCTCCGTGTCGTACTGGCACGTCAGCACAAAGCGGCGGTCGTCCGTGGCCGTGTGGCTGACCACCTCCGCCTCCATGTCCGCCGTGCGCACCGTGCGGTACTGCTCCTGCACCGCCAGCGTTTTCTCCCCGCCGCCGCAGCCGCACAGCAGCGCGGCGCACACCAGCAGGGGCATGATCGTCTTTTTCACCCCAAGTCCCTCCTTTTTCGGAATGCCATTGCGAGACAACTCCTGTCATTACGAACCAGTGCGCGCCGCGAAGCAAGTGCCCTTGGGATACACACTGGTGCGGCAATCCGTCCCTTTTTCGGGGAAACGGATTCCCACGCCAGTGACATCGGTCACTGGCTCGGAATGACAAATTTCGCTCTATGCCACAGCATTGTCCTTTTTCAGAAGGGCTTTCCGGCTATTCCACCTCTTTCAGCGCATAGGGAAGCATCTCTATGATATCCAGCGGGGTCATGCCCCGGCGTCCCTTTTCCTCCGCCGCCAGATCACCGGCGCGTCCGTGGAGCCACACCGCCGCGCAGCAGGCGGCGAACGGCTCCATGCCCTGCGCCAGCAGGCCGGTCAGCAGCCCGGTGAGGATATCGCCGCTGCCTCCCTTGGCCATGCCGTCGTTGCCGGTGGTGTTCACCGCCAGCCGTCCGTCCGGCGCGGCCACCAGCGTGCGGTGCCCCTTGCGCACCAGATAGACGCCGTGGGCGGCGGCAAAGGCGGCGGCGGACGACTCCCTTGGCGCGGTCATATCGCCGCCGATGCGCGCCAGCTCGCCGTCATGGGGCGTGAGCACCGTGGCGCAGGGGCGGCGGGACAATGTATCTATATGCCCCTCCAGCGCGTTTATGCCGTCGGCGTCCAGCACCAGCGGCTTTTCCACCGTCAGAAGGCGGCGGAGCAGCAGGTCGCTCTCCTCGCCCCGTCCCATGCCGCAGCCCATGGCCACGGCGTCGCAGCCGGCGGCGCGGCGGCGTATCTCCTCCTCGGCGTCGGGCGACAGCCGTCCGTCCCGCTCCGGCAGCGGATGGGGCATGGCGCCCCAGCACTTCACCGCCGCCGCAGGCCACACGCTCTCCGGCACGCCCAGAAGCACCAGCCCGCAGCCGCTGCGCTCCGCGGCGGCGGCGCACAGCACCGGTGCGCCGGTATAGCCCACGCTGCCGCCCAGCAGGTAGACCTTTCCGAACGTGCCCTTGTGTCCCGCCGGATCGCGGCGAGGCATCAGGCTCCTCACATATTCCCTGTCGATGGGCCGCATGGCGCACCTCCTCCGGCTTTTTTGTACAGTATAGCACATGTGTCAATCATAAAAGCTGCTTTTTTCGTCTCCCGGCGCGAAAAAAGTGCTTGCATCTTTTGTTTCGTTGTGATATAAATGTTGCATCACGAAAAAAGCTGTGAGCGGGAAGATCTGCGGCACACGCATTCATCAGAGAGAGTCGGCCACCGGCTGAAAGCCGGCTCGGAATGCAGCGCAGTGTTCGCCCGGGAGCTGCCGCGAGGAAATGCGCGGACGGATACCCTCCGTTACAGGGCAACGAGTGCGCAGGCCGCATGGTCTGCGAAGCTGGGTGGTACCACGGAAGTTCGCCTTTCGTCCCAAGACATGGGATGAAAGGTGTTTTTTATTGCACTTTATCCCAATAAACAACTCTCAAAAGGAGGAAGCGATACACATGAAAGAAAAACTGGAACAGCTGCTGGCCGAGGGTCGGCAGCGCATCGAGTCCGTCGTCAGCGAGACGGAGCTGCAGGACGTCAAGGCGGCGCTGCTGGGCAAGCAGGGCAGCCTGACGGAGCTGATGAAGGAGCTGCCCAAGCTGGACGTATCCCTGCGCCCGGAGATGGGCAAGGCCGTCAATCAGGTGAAGGGGCAGCTGTCCGCCCTGCTGGACGCGCGGCGTGACGAGCTGAAAATGAAGGCGTCCGAGGTGGATCCCGACTTCGACATCTCCGTGCCGGGCACCATGCCCCTCAGCGGCGGCCTGCACCCCATCACCCAGATGTGCTACGACCTGAACGACGCCTTCCGCTCCATGGGCTTCGAGATCTTCGAGGAGGACGACATCACCAGCGAGCTGTACGGCTTCGACAACCTGAACTTCCCTCCCAACCATCCCGCCCGGGAGAGCATGGACACCTACTGGCTGGCCGGCCACGACAAGGGCGAATGCTGGGACAAGCTGTGCCTGCGTCCCCATCTGACCGGCGGCTCCGTGCGGTATCTGCAGACCCACAAGGCGCCCTACCGGTTCGTGTACCCCGGCAAGGTGTACCGCAACGAGACGACGGACGCCCGCCACGAGCGCGCCTTCTTCCAGTATGAGGCGCTGATCGTGGACAAGGACTTCACCTTCGCCTCCGGCAAGGTGATGATCAAGAGCATCCTCTCCAAGGTGTTCGGCCGGGATGTACCGGTGCGCATGCGGGCGGGCTTCTTCCCCTTCGTGGAGCCGGGCTTCGAGATCGACATGGGCTGCCTGGTGTGCGGCGGCAAGGGCTGCAGCGTGTGCAAGCATGTGGGCTGGATCGAGGTCATGCCCGGCGGCACGCCCCATCCCAACGTACTGAAAGCCGCCGGCCTGGATCCCAACGAGTACACCGGCTTCTATGTGAACATCGGTCTTGACCGTCTGGTGATGATGCGCTACGGCGTGGACGACGTCCGTCTGTTCCACAGCGCCGACCTGCGTTTCCTCAAGCAATTCCATTGATAGAGGAGGACTGCTGAAATGAAAGTATCTTTGAATTGGATCCGGGATTACGTCCAGCTGCCGGCGGACGCCGACCTGAAAAAGCTGGCGTATGACCTGACGATGTCCACCGTGGAGGTGGAGGACACCATAGAGCTGGCCAAGCAGTTCGACCACATGGTGGTGGGCGTTATCAACACCATCGAGCAGCACCCCAACGCCGACAAGCTGCGCGTCTGCATGACCGACATCGGCGGCCGGGTGGAGAGCATCGTGTGCGGCGGCTCCAACCTGCGCGAGGGCATGAAGGTAGCCGTGGCGCTGCCCGGCTCCGTGTGCCGCTGGCACGGCGAGGGCGAGCCCGTGGAAATCAAAAAGAGCAAGCTCCGGGGCGTGGACAGCTACGGCATGATCTGCGGCGCGGTGGAGATCGGCCTTGCCGACCTGTTCCCCACGAAAGAGGAAGCGCATATCCTCGACCTCAGTGATTTCGACGCGCCCGCCGGCACCCCGCTGGCCGACGCGCTGGATCTGAACGATATCATCCTGGAGATCGACAACAAGTCCATGACCAACCGCCCCGACCTGTGGGGTCACTACGGCATCGCCCGCGAGATCGCGGCGCTGTACGACCTGCCCATGAAGGCGTTCCCCCGCTTTGACCGGAACGTGGCAAACACCGCCGGGTTCCACGTCACCGTGGAGGACGCGGAGCGCTGCCCGCGGTATCTGTCCGCCCAGATCGAGGGGCTGAGCGTCAAGCCCGCGCCCTACCAGATGCAGAGCCGTATCTGGAAGGTGGGCATGCGCCCCATCAACGCGCTGGTGGATATCACCAACTACGTGATGCTGGCCACCGGACAGCCCACCCACGCCTTCGACTCCGACCATATCGCCGGTCACGTGATCGTGCGCCGCGCCGGTGAGGGCGAGAAGCTGCTGCTGCTCAACGGCAAGGAGCTGGCGCTGTCCGGCGACGATCTGGTCATCGCTGACGACGCGGGCGTGGTGGGTCTGGCAGGCGTCATGGGCGGCGCCAAGGATTCCATTCTGCCGGAGACGGATAAGGTCATTCTGGAGGTCGCCAACTTCGATGCCAAGGGCATCCGCCGCACCGCCCTGCGGTACGACAACCGCACCGAGGCCTCCGCCCGCTACGAAAAGGCCATCGACCCGGAGCGCTGCGATCAGGCCTTCGACCTGTCCATGCAGCTGCTGGGACAGCTGTACCCGGAGATGAAGGTCACCGGTCTGGTGGACGAATATCCCCAGCATCTGAAGCAGGCGGAGATCGACGTACCTCTCAGCTGGCTGGAGCGCCGGCTGGGTAAGCGCCTGCCCCCGGAGGAGATCCGGCACAAGATGGAGCTGCTGGGCTATGGCATCGCCTTCAGCGGCGACAACATGCACGTTGTGGTTCCCACATGGCGCTCCACCGGCGACGTGTCCATTCAGGCGGACATCATGGAGGAGGTCGCCCGGATGTACGGCTACGAGAACTTCGAGGCCGAGCCCATCACCACCACCTTCGACGGCGCCATCAACCAGCTGGACAAGGATCTGGAACGGCGCATCAAGGAGTATCTGGCCATCCGCTGCGGCATGCAGGAGATCTTCACCTATCCGTGGATGGAGGAATCCTACGTCAACGCGGTGCTGCAGAGCACGGAGGGCATCCTGTCCCTGTCCACGCCGCCGTCTCCCGCCGAGCGGTTCGTGCGCTCCTCCCTGCTGCCCAACCTGTGCAAGGCCGTGGTGAAGAACGAGCGCTACTTCGACGAATTCTCCATTTTCGAGACGGCGCAGGTGTTCCGCGACGAGAACTACACCTCCCCCTACGATCCCCGCGAGAAGCTGCCCTCCCAGCGCAAGAACGTGGCGGGCGCCTTCGTCACCACCGATAAGGATATCACCGCCCTGTTCCGCAAGGCCAAGGGCGTGGTGGAGATGATGGCGCGGTACGTCCACATGGAGACGCTGACCTTCCGCCAGATGGAAAAGCCCGTGTGGGCGGACAATGTGGTGTGGCTGAACATCTGCCGCGGCGAGGAAAAGGTGGGCGATCTGGCTCTGCTGAGCAAGAAGGTGTCCATGGCCTGCGGCATCAAGAATCTGAACGTGATGCTGTTCCAGCTGGATCAGGACTCTCTGGTGCCCCTGAAATCCCGCACCAACACCTTCACCCACATGGCCGAGTATCCCATGACGGATTACGACATCTCCCTGCTGCTGGACGGCTCCGTCCAGTGGAAGGACGTGCTCCAGACCGTCGGCGGCATCAAGAGCGAGCTGCTCCACGGCGCGTCCTTCGTGGACGAATACCGGGGCAAGCAGGTGCCGGCGGGCAAGAAGTCCCTGACTCTGCGGCTGTCCATCGGCTCCAAGGAGAAGACGCTGACCTCCTCCGAGATCGAGGAGGTGGCCTCCAACGTCCTGAACAAGATCGCCAAGCGCTTCGGCGCGGAGCTGCGCCGCTGAGCGCCGCAGAATTCCCGTACCGTGATCGCACTTTTTCCTCTTTACAGCGGCGGGAAAATGGCGTATACTAAGGGTGTTATCGAGGAACCGGGAAAGGTGGTGCTTCCATGGACGAGTTTACCCGCAAATTTGACGCGGCGCAGGACAAGGAGCAGCAGGTGCATTATATCCTCACCTCCGTGTACGAGTCGCTGAAGGAGAAGGGCTATGACCCCATCAACCAGATCGTGGGCTATATTCTCTCCGAGGATCCCACCTATATCACCAACCACAACTCCGCCCGCTCGCTGATCTGCAAGATCGACCGGGACGAGCTGCTGCAGGTGCTGGTAAAGAGCTACCTGGAGCTGTAAGCACAAAGCTATAAAAAAAGAACGCCCTTCGGGGCGTTCTTTTTTTGTGTACGGGACGTCGGGGCGATGTGGCATCGCCCCCTACGGGTGATTTGCCGCACCCCTCTGTAGGGCGGGGCCCGCGTGCCCCGCCGGGATCAATGTTGCGCGGCGGGACACATGGATCCCGCCCTACGAATCATACTGCGCCCCCTTTCGGTGCAGAGCATCACCGACAGGCGGACGTAGGGGCTGATTTCTTTGCGCTTTTTTTAGTTATTTTGCAAAAACGCACAGAAATTTCGTTAGGCATACGAAATCTCTGTGCGTTAGTTGTGTGATGGCTCAAGGTGTGGTGCGCTTTCAGCGCTTCGCCGCGCAGTTATCCCGAGAATGAACCATGGAATTGCGGCTGGTGTTCAGGTGCGCGATCATGCTGTACTTTGCCCCCTCCGGGTCATGGCGGCGGATGGCGTCGACGATACGCTGGTGTTCCATGCCGCTCTGGGAGCGGTGCTCATCGTTCGTCACCGTGATCACAACGCCGATCGCCGAGGCGATGATCGGGATGAGATTGGGCAGCACATGGTTTCCGCTGCATTCGGCAAGATACCGGTGGAACTTTGCGTCGGCGGCGGAATAATCCTCCTCCGCTTCGATCAGGCGCGTCGCCTCATCGCAGTATGCCTGCATCTGGTCGATCTGCTCGGGCGTTGCGCCGCGCGCAACGATCGCGCAGGTCTCCGGCTCAAGCATCAATCGAATATCCTGCAGGTCGAGCGCGAGATTCTCCGAGCCCTCTTCCATCATAAACGTCAGTCCGAGCGGGTCTTCCGGCACGCCGTTCTTCTCCGAGACAAACGTGCCCGCGCCCTGCCGCGCCGTTAAAATATTGCGGGCAACAAGGCGCTTAATCGCCTCGCGCACCGTGCTGCGGCCCACGCCCAGCTCGCGCGCCAGATCATACTCGTTCGGCAGCTTGTCACCGGCCTTCATATTGCGGTCCAAAATGACCTGAATAATCTGATCGACTGCAAGATCGACGCGCGATTTTCCCCCAACCGCTTTTTTCATACTCTGCCTTCTTTCCTGTATCGATTGTTTGTTTGGTCTAGAGTATAATATGTCTGATGTATTTTGGCAAGTTCTTTTTTATATTCTTCTTACTGCCGAGCGGATCCGGGGCATTCACTTGTTAGTACGTACACTCATCGGGCGCACCAACAAAGCAGGCGACCCTGCAGAGCTGTAGTCTGCCTAGTATTGTCGACCCACGACTACGCAATACTACACCTAACCCTACCTGTGTAGTATTGCGTAGCCGTAATGTAAACCAGTTTCTCTCTGGCCCTTCCTTATGTTCGCAAACGCCTACACTATGCGCAATTGTCCGAAACATCGGCGCACCGGCCACACGCTTCCACGATCTGCGTCACACCTTCGCCGTTGCCTCTATCAAGAGCGGCGACGACATTAAGACCGTGCAGGAAAATCTCGGTCACGCCACCGCAGCGTTTACATTAGATGTTTACGGACACGTTACGAAGCAGATGAAGCAGGACAGTGCAGAGCGTATGGAGCAGTTTATCAAGAGCGTTTCGGATGCTTGAGGGACAATAAGGCTAAAAATACGGCTAAACAGGGTTTCAGGGCAATAAAAAAACCTTGAAGCCACTAAAGCTTCAAGGTTTTTTCTGGTGCGCGGTACAGGACTCGAATTCAAGAAAAGTCCTCTTTTGCAGCAAATTTCATCAAATTTTGTGATAAACCGTTCTGAAACTATAAAACATGGTACCAGTCAGTCCAGTTGTTTTATAAGAGCTAACACTATAAAGGGTACAAATAAGGGTAAAATCATAGCTTAAGAAAGGACTGTCACACAATGGAAATTACATATAGCAAGTACGGAGATTACTACCTGCCGGATCTGGTGGTATCCGATGAAGAACCGACGACTTATGGACGCTTTGGGCGTATGCGGCTCAGGTATCTGAAGGAGCACCGCAGAGCGACCTATATCAATCTGAAAACTTCTGGACAACTGATACATCACCTTAATGAGATCGACCGAGAGGCAAATGAGATGTTGCGGCTTTTGATCGAGCAGATGGCGCAGGCACAAGGCGTCACAGAGCAGTTAAAAGCCGAGAACCAAATGGCATGGGTCGGTGCGATGAACAATATCCGCAGCGCGGCAGAGGAAGTGGTACTAATCAAGCTGATTTATAATTGATCTTTCAATACACGGCAATCTCTTAGCTTTTAGG
>OGYE01000726.1_pt1 | contig 21639 bp, 21 predicted proteins | sample 1576471 | NCBI WGS metagenome assembly OGYE01 (sample SAMEA3541532, study PRJEB24748) | human gut metagenome | biome: human gut; feature: human-associated habitat; material: faeces | place: China | collected 2012
GCTCGGCGATCAGCCAGTCCACATCCACCTCGGCCAGCTCCTCGCGCTGTGGCGCTCCTTGGTAGCCGGCATCGGCTGAGACAAATTGCTCCTCTCCATGAAGCAGATTACCCAGCTGATTGAGGTCATGCTCGTTGGCCGCGGTGGTGACTAGGCTGTGGGTCAGGCCACTCTTGGCATCGACACCAATGTGGGCCTTCATGCCAAAGTGCCACTGATTGCCTTTCTTGGTCTGATGCATCTCCGGATCGCGTTGCTGCTCTTTGTTCTTGGTAGAGCTGGGTGCCTCAATGATGGTGGCATCCACCAAAGTGCCTTGGGTCATCATGACGCCTGCTTCGGCCAGCCAGCGATTGATGGTCTTGAACAATTGACGGGCCAGTTGATGCTGCTCGAGCAGGTGGCGGAAATTCATGATGGTGGTGCGATCCGGCAGGGCGCTATCCAGGGATAATCGGGCAAACAGGCGCATGGAGGCGATTTCGTACAGGGCATCTTCCATGGCACCGTCGCTCAGGTTGTACCAATGCTGCATGCAGTGAATACGCAGCATGGTCTCCAGCGGATAGGGCCGTCGGCCATTGCCCGCCTTGGGATAAAACGGCTCGATGACTTCCACCATGTTTTGCCATGGCAGAATCTGCTCCATGCGGGAGAGGAAAATCTCTTTTCGGGTCTGACGGCGCTTAGTGCTGAATTCACTATCGGCGAAGGTGAGTTGATGGCTCATGATGTCCCTCTGGGATGCGCTCCGGATGAATATGATGATCTCATATCAGGAACTTGTTCGCACCTTCCTTAGCACTGACACAAGAATGGACTTTCTTAAGTCATTACAATACTCTTCGAAGGAGTGTTTGTGATCATCTGGATTTAGACAGTATTTTCCCGCCTCAAGTTTTCTCTTATATTCATCCTTCTTAAGTTCAAATGCCATCTTGTTGATAGCGCTAAGCGTAATAAATTTTTCCTTGTTGAAGAAAAAATAAGACATTGCTTTATAAATATTTTCTTGTTTAGGTAATTGTGCTGTGTTCATATTATCACAAAAAATAAGTAACGATGTTGACAGCAAGAAGCTGTCAACATGAAATTCACATCGTCCAGTGATTCGAAATAACTTCCGCTTGTTTTAATATTAACTCCACCGCACCCGCTGTTTTATCCGGCGGATATTTATACCGACGCAGAGTCTGTCGAACCAGGATACGCAACCTTGCACGAACGCTTTCCCGTACCTGCCAGTCAACGGTAGTGGATTGGCGCAGCTTCAGCGTCACTTCTATCGCCAGCTTTTTAAGCACTTCATCACCTAACTCCCGAACGGCGCTTTCATTTTCTGCCAGTGCGTCGTAGAAGGCGATCTCGTCAGGATTCAGGCCAAGCGCATCATCACGCGCCATTGCGGACTGAAAATCCTTCGCCATCTGGATCAGCTCTTCAATCACCTGCGCCGTCTCAATCGCCCGGTTGTTGTATTTTATCAACACGGCCTGAAGACGTTCTGAATACTTCTTCTCCTGCACCACATTGTTTTTTGTACGAGACTGGATGCCATCATTAATCAGTTTTTCCAACAGCTCTACCGCCAGGTTGCGATACGGCATATCACGGACTTCCTGCAAAAACTCATCAGAAAGTAAGCCAATATTGGGTTTATCCAGCCCGGCTAGCGTGAAAATATCATCCACGCCATTAGCAATTACGGCATTATCCAGAATCTGTTTCAGCGCGGAGTTCTTTTCGGCCTGGCTTATTTTTTTGTCCACGCTGGTGAATTTGCTGATAGCTGCTTTTACCGCCGACAAGAAAGCAATCTCTAGTTTATAAGGCTGCGCCGCATCCAGCGTACAGCAAAGCGACCAGGCTTTAGTAATTGCCAGTACGTTATCGAGAAAACGCTTTTTACCGTCTTCAAGGCCGAGCACGTAGTTTGCAACCGGCACCAACAGCTTCTGTGCATGCGCTTCAAAGCCGGTGTAATCAAAACCCGCTGACGTTGCGGTTTTGGCAAACATACCGTGGATGATATCCAGCTTTTCCAGCATGATTGCCAGCGCTTCTTCAGCGTTGATGGTCGCATCGCCTTTGCCGTTTGCATCGGTATAGGTTTTCAGCGCCAGTTTCAGTTCATTGGCGATACCAATATAATCCACCACCAGCCCGCCGGGCTTGTCTTTGAATACCCGGTTGACACGGGCAATAGCCTGCATCAGGTTATGGCCGCGCATCGGTTTGTCGATATACATAGTGTGACAGCATGGGGCATCAAAGCCGGTCAGCCACATATCACGCACTATCACCAGCTTCAGCGGGTCGTTCACATTCTTGAAGCGGGATTCCAGCCGTTTTTTAGTCCGTTTGTTGTAGATATGCGGTTGCAGCATTGCCTTATCAGATGCTGTACCGGTCATCACGATTTTGATTTGCCCTTTTTCAGGATCGTCATCGTGCCACTCCGGACGCAACGCAATAATTTCATCGTAAAGATGGACGCAGATTTCACGGCTCATGGCGACAATCATCGCCTTGCCGTCCATTACGGTATTGCGCTTCTCAAAGTGAGAAATCAGATCGGCAGCGATCTGCTGAAGACGTGGTTTAGCACCAACTAGTTTCTCCAGACGGCTCCATTCACCTTTGGTTTTTTCTCTCTGATCCAGCTCATCGTCCTCAATCAGTTCTTCAACCTGATCGGACAGCGCCGCCAGCTCTTCATGATTGAGATCGAGTTTTGCCAGCCGGGATTCATAGTGAATAGGCACCGTTGCGCCATCGTCCACAGCGTCCTGAATATCATAAATTGAGACGTAATCGCCAAATACAGCGCGAGTATCGCGATCCTCTGCCGAAACCGGTGTACCGGTAAATCCCAGAAACGAGGCATTAGGTAGCGCGTCGCGCATATGTTTAGCGTAACCGTATTTATAGACGCCGGTTTTACGATCCAGGTTGGCTTTCATGCCGTACTGGCTGCGGTGCGCTTCATCGGAAATAACAACGATATTGCTGCGTTCATTGAGAATCGGATGGGCGTTTTCCCCTTCTTCCGGGGAGAATTTCTGCACGGTGGTAAAGATAATGCCGCCAGCATCGCGAGTTGCAAGCAGATCACGCAATGTTTCACGATCATCTGCCTGTACCGGCATTTGCTTGAGCAGCTCCTGTGCCTGGCAGAATGTACCATAAAGCTGGCCGTCCAGATCGTTACGATCGGTCACAACAACAATCGTCGGGTTGCCCATCTCCGGCTGTTGCAACAGTTTGCCGACATAGCAACACATGGAGATGCTTTTACCGGAACCCTGCGTATGCCAGACCACGCCTGCTTTCTTACTGCCTGGCTGAATATTACTGTGCAGTACCAGTTGCTTACCGGTCGAAGCAACGATCGTCGCCTGCACGGCCTCACGCACCGCGTGGAACTGGTGATAACCAGCTATTTTCTTAATTAGCCTTTCATCGTTATTTTCAAACAGAACGAAATAGCGGATATAGTCGAGCAGCAATTCCCGGTTGAAGAAACCCCGTACCATAGTTTCCAGTTGCCATTCCAGCAACGGCTTGTCATTTTCATTGCTGATGGTCTTCCACGGCATAAAACGTTCTTCCGTGGCGGTCAGGGACCCCACACGCGCCAGATAACCATCACTGACAATCAACGCTTCATTGCTGATAAACAGGTCGCGTATTTCATCTTTATAGGTCTGTAACTGGTGGTACGCATCCCAGATATCTACCTTGTCATCGACAGGGCTTTTTAGTTCCACAACCGCCAGTGGTATTCCGTTAATAAAGCAGATGATATCCGGGCGGCGAGGCTGTTTCGTTCCGCTGATAGTCATTTGATTGACCACCATAAAACGGTTGTTTTGCGGCTGGCTAAAATCCACCAGCAGGGCGTGGTCGTGGATAAGTTCTTCGTCGCGACGGTACTGTACCGGAACCCCTTCCAGCAACCAGTGATGAAAGGCTTTGTTACTGGCAATCAGATCCGGACTTTCAGCGCGAGTAATACGGGAGATGACCTGTTCGAAGACGTCAGTGGGCAGGTGCGGGTTGATTTTTTGCAGGCAGGCGTTCAACACGGGTGTCAGGAACACATCATGATAATTGGCGCGTTGCGGGTTACTGCCATCGGGGGCAATATCCGGCCCGTAATGAATTTCCCAACCTTGTTCGGCAAACCAGCCCAGGCAAAGCTGTTCTAAGTCGTCTTCGGTAAGCATCGGTAACGTCCTGTGTTATACGTGTTCGGCTTCTTCTGTTGTATTTTCAGCTTCATCATGCCCGTTAAAGGTCTGCTTGATCAACTGGTTAAGCTGTGGCAGATACGGCGAAAGCGCATTCTCAAAACGGGTCATATGTTCCACCAGCCAGTCGATCATTTTCGGCCAATTTTCCTGCTGGAAGCCATCTATTTTTTGGCGGTATTGAATACGGCAGGCTTTTTTACCAGGTAGCGATAGCCACTCCAGTGGGTTGCCGAATACCTCTTCGACAGATGTGCGGTGTTGTTCAAGCCAGTTCAACGCCATGGTGTTGATGTCTGCCGATGCTCGCGAAATCCATAATTCTACGCGGATTTCCTTCTTGCTGAATATTAGGCTATACGGCATACCACTTATGCCGGAGCCTGCACATAACCAGTGATCCATAGACGGGCTGATATTGTTATACAGCGTACAGTCGCTGGCATGAAATTTCTCCAGCATCTGCGTCCAGAAGGCCTTGCGCAGGCGTTGGCTCTGTTTCAGTTCACCGCTGGTTGATTGTTCTTCTGCTTCCTTTTGAGCCATACCGATCATGTAGGATTCGGCTTCCGGTGTGGGAATAACCTGGCGGATGTCGATGAATACATCATTTCCATAACGGTAAGGCGTGACCTTAAAGCACTGGACACGGATATTGAACTGCATCAGCCAGAGCGCAGTATTGGTAACTTCCTTGCGGAAATTTGCCGCAACCATCATCACACGCTGGGAACGGCTTTGGTTAATTTGTACTTCATCCAGGCTTTCATGTTCGAGGAATTCTGCGAGCACATCAGAGGCTGGGCGTGTTTCTTCTGGATCGTTCTGATCGAGGTAACGCTGGAAGATCTCAACAATATGTTCTTTGCGTAGATTCGCGCAGTAGCCCGCGTACTTCAGCGCCTGCCACACGACATCACGCCCGGAATCATCGAGCTTGTTCTCGATGATCACCAGATTACCGTCTTTGTCGATCGCCAGTAGATCTAACCGCTCTTTGGTGTCGTCAAACCCGGCAAACTCTTTCTGGATGATAAGTAATTCATCATCGCTGCTGCGGGTCAATGCCTGCGGATGCTTCGCCAACCATTCCTGTAAGTGGTAACGTTCGGTGAAACCCGCGTTAGTGAAGGTGGTTTCCTGAAGCGGTTGCAGGCTATTACTGGGCTGATCGACTTTAAACATAGTCAGCTTCCTTGGCTATTTTCTCGGCGTCCGGTAACGTAATTTCTCCGGAGAGGAGTTTGGGGAGGAGGGTGTCGCGGAGTTGTTCCAGTGATTTATTTTGTCTAAGATTGTTATGCTTAAAAGCAAATAACTCTCTGACATAATAGTGGAAGCATTCTATTAGGTTTTTGCTGCTGCCATGATCAATAGGAATGATACACGGAGTAGATAGTATAACCTCAGCATTAACTGCTGGATATGCTCCGCCATCGGCTAAATGGGCCAGACGTTCGATATTATCCTTAGACGTTGCACAGATATAAATAAACGAACTAAAGTGTGCATGTTTTGGCGTTAATACTGCAAAACCGGTGCTCCCAGTCAGGCCCTCTTCAGCAATAAAGGCATATGAACCATTCCCTGGCCTCACAGTTCCTACAATAGTGTCACCGGGTTTTAATATTCTACGGGCACGACTTGGCGCATCAGAAAATAAGAAATCCTCAGTTGAATGAATAATGCCCCATTTTGTGTTTGCTAAATCAACATACTTTAATGATTCTGGAGCATTCTTCTTTGACCAGGAAGAGTTATTAAGTAATGCAAGATACGATAAGTCCGTACAAAACCATCCAACAGGAATCTCTCCTAATTCGCTGTCTTGCATCGCTAGCGGGAACAACTCTGCTATAGCTCTAAGTTCGGCATATTTCTCAGGATGCTCTTGCTCAAAAATAGCCAAAGAATCAGCATCTTTTCCAGAGATTGCCGTCATGGCAGCAAGCGTTGCATCCTCCTGCGAGCCACCGGCCTCCAGTACCGCAATTTTGGCTTTTACCGGTTCAAAATCAACGAACCAGCTTTTGAACAGGGCTTGCGCTATTTGTTCGAGGGTTTGGTTTATTCCATTGTGATTGAATACTTTCCCTTCCTGCGATTCAATAAACTTACTTATACGATAAGCATCGTCAACCGATAAAACATCAACAGAAATATTACTAATCAGATCTCTACTAACATTTGGAAAAGTTGAGCCTGTAGCCGCAGCCAGTAATTCAGGCAGACAGGCTTCTAATACTGCTTTAACATATGGGGTAGGATATCCGTTTCGGCCCCGTATTGCAGCAAGTCCTCGGCCTATGCAATATTTTTGATCAGAATAGTTCATCTTCCCAGTTGTTGAACCACGAACACAAAATAAAATATCGCCTGGTAACGATGTTTTTTTTTCAAACGCAGTATGCTGCACCGGCAGGGGGTAGCGGTCGGTAAATTCAGTAGGCCCATTCAGTAAAGGTAATCCGATCCCCTCATTATTAACCTCTTCACCTTTAGGTGATTGGCCCATAATTATTTCTGCGATGTGTGAGAATTGGACCTTAAAACTCATAACCCAGCCCCCCTAAATTCACCTTAATCTGCGCTTCCAGTTTGGCGCTCTCTTCTAGCTGGTCTTTGAGCTGTGCCGTCAGTCGCGTCATTTTTTCTGCAAATGGCTCATCATCTCCTGCCTGCTCGGCTGCACCGACATAGCGCCCAGGCGTCAGTACAAAATCATTTTTCTGAATATCTTCAAAGGTTGCAGAAAAACAGAAACCAGCTTCATCTTCATAATCTTTATCAGCCTGCCAGGCATGGAAAGTATCGGCAATCTTGCGGATATCATCCGTCGAAAAGTCACGTAATACGCGGTCTTTCATAAAACCAATCTGGCGAGCGTCGATGAACAACACTTCACCTTTGCGATGCGCTTTACCATTACCACCTGATTTATCTTTAGTCAGCAGCCAGATACAGGCCGGGATTTGGGTGTTGGTAAACAACTGTCCCGGTAAAGCCACCATACATTCCACCAGATCCGCCTCAATAATAGCCCGACGAATTTCCCCTTCACTATTGGTGTTAGAGCTCATCGAACCATTTGCCAACAACAACGCCATCGAACCTTTCGGTGCCAGGTGGTGGATCATGTGCTGCATCCAGGCAAAGTTGGCGTTACCCTGCGGTGGTGTACCGTACTGCCAGCGCACGTCATCTTCTAGCTTCGCATTCCACCACTCTTTCATATTGAAGGGTGGGTTAGCCATAACAAAATCGGCACGTAAATCCGGGTGCTGATCGTTCAGGAACGTATCGGCGTTCTGTTTACCGAAGTTAAAATCAATACCGCGAATCACCATGTTCATCGCAGCCAGACGCCAGGTAGTAGGGTTGGACTCCTGCCCATAAACGGAGATATTGCGTTTTTGTTCAGCAGCGTTGTAATGCTTTTCATCTGCGTGCGCTTCGATAAAGCGATCGCTGGAAACGAAGAACCCACCAGACCCCATCGCCGGGTCATACACGCGGCCATTGTAGGGCTGGAGCATTTCAACAATCAGCGTAACGATGCTTTTCGGCGTGTAATACTGGCCGCCCTGTTTGCCTTCCGCCAGTGCAAACTGACCAAGGAAGTATTCGTAAACGTGGCCGAGAATATCTTTGCTCTTCAAATTGAGCTTCACGCCATTGTATTTAGGTTCGCTGAAACTGGTATCGGAGAAAACGTTAATCAGGCTGATTAGCAAGTCGTTACCAAGCTGATAATGCCCGATACGGTTAAGGATGTTTTTCAGTTTCGGGTTACTGTTTTCGATAGTATCCAGAGCGATATCAATCAGCTTCGATACTGACGTCATGACGATATCTTTACCGCTATCGTCTTTCCCCAGAACCGTCCCTACAGGCAGAGCAGCATTGGTTTTAAGCGTTTCCCAGCGAGCCAGTTTAGGTACCCAGAAGACGTTTTTCTCAGTGTAGTAATCCTGAACTTCCAGCTCTTCTGCGATCGCCTGCTGGTACGCCTCTTCTGTGTCGTAATCGTCACGAGACAGCGCGTAAATGTTGTCCGGGTTGGACTTGTCTTCAAACAGTCCTTTCAGTTCCTTCTGACGGGCGTCAAAGGCATCTGAAACATACTTCAGAAAGATAAGCCCCAGTACAACATGCTTGTAGTTGGCTGCGTCCATATTGGCGCGTAGCTTGTCTGCGGCTTTCCAGAACTTAGTATCCAGATCGTTCAGAAATTGCTGTTCAGCGTTGTCCATCAAAACCTCAAAAAATCATCTATGCCCGGTTCGGTGTCCAGGTTGCGTAAAATCGGGGAAATTATCAGGGATCATACCCTGACGTCAGAGCGATACCAAGATGAAGGACTGATTTCCGCATCAATACCTTGTGGCAAAGGGGGATTACTCTTTTACACTTATCGGCGCAAAATAACGGTATTTTCCATTTCCCTACCGGAGCATCTTACGCGCTATGACCACTCTCGTTTTTTCCTATTCTCATGCAGACGAAGCGCTACGCAATGAGCTTGAGAAGCATCTGTCGCCTCTGAAGCGCATGGGCAAGATCACCACATGGCACGATCGCTGTATCATTCCTGGGCAAGAGTTTGAGAACCAAATAGACCACTACTTTTCGCAGGCAAATATCATCCTGCTGCTGGTCAGCAGTGACTTTATCGCTTCTGATTATTGTTACCAAGTCGAGATGGCCAATGCGTTGGAGCGGCATAAACGGGGGGAAGCTGTTGTCATTCCTGTGATCTTAAGAGAGTGTGCCTGGCATCAGTTACCGTTCGGCAGCATTATGGCAGCGACAATTGATGGTAAACCCATAACCAAGTTTGCCAGCCATGATGAAGGCTACGTTCAGGTCGTCAACGCAGTCTCCCGCGCTATTGCTAATATGGAAGCGAAGAAACCACAGCAGAGTACTTATGCCCCTGCACCAGAGAACCCAATGCTCCAGGCAACGGATACCGTTTGGGCTCCTCGCTCCAGCAATCTTTCGCTGCCAAAGCGTTTTACCGATCTTGATAAGGATCGTGCCTGCCGTGCTGGTTTTGAATATGTCGCCCGTTATTTTGAAGGATCGCTGGCTGAACTCAAAAAACGCCATGCTGGATTAGATATCGATTTTCATAAGCGTGACGCAGACGCCTTCACTTGTGCGATCTACATGGGTGGGAGCAAAGTCGATCAATGTGCAATCTGGCGTAATAGCGGACGAAATATGGGGATGGGTGATATCGGTTATAGCCAGGATGGCGTAATTGGCAATGCTTACAATGAAATTTTAACCATTGACGATAACGGCCAGATCCTTGGTTTTCGCCCATCAATGGGAGTCTTTAGTGCTGGATACTCAAGGGATACTTTGCTCACTAACGAAGGTATGGCTGAGTATCTATGGGATATGTTTTTTGAGCCAATAAAACAACGCGCTCGTTAGTATAGCCAGGGCGTTATTCCGCAGTTCTTAACGCCCCCCTTGACCATTTTTATAAATGATTATCTTCAAGCGTATAAATCCATTCGCCACATTGCGGACATACTTTTTCACCATTCCAACAGAGATGGCACCAGCAACACTGCCAGTTTTGTATCGTTGTATTGCGGGGAGGTTGGCGGGGTTTTACTGGCGGTAAGGGACCGTATTCTGCTTTCTGCCCATCGCCGAACTTGCTTGCAGTTTTGTTGTAGGGGCATGTTGTAAGTCGCATTGTCGCCTCCAGTCGCAGTGGCGTATGAACAAAACTTTTTACACCAGTAAGTTCGTCAATAACCACGCTGATTTTCAGTCTACAGAATTCGCAGAGCAGAGTATCGTAATCTTCTTGTGTCGCCGTTTTCGGTTCGACCCTTTCGCCATGTTGTGTAACAGCAAAAGGCACATAGACAGGTTTATACATAATTAACTCCTGGAAAATGAAAAATGCATGCGAGAAACACAGGTATCATGCGCTAGTGCAGGAAGGGGTTACGATGGCTGAGCGCGTCTCCGTCCACGCCTGCCCTTTGGGTTGCATGCTTTAATTTCACTTCGTCCAAAAGTTCTTACGTTGCCGGGTAACGCCAGGCGTGCAAAGGTATCTATTTTGGTTAGATAGTTCACAGCACGTTGTAGCCCTTCCTGCTTCAGGATGTCGTCATACTTAACCATCCCGATGCCAGATTTCTCATAACGTTCAGGTCTGACATTACAGTTGAAGTACGAGCCTTTTCCTTCTGTAATAGCCGAAACCCAGTATTTGCCAAACTGCTCGCAGATATTGATCCCACAGCGGGATTTATTGCCGTCAAGGAAGAATAAGATGTGGTAATGGAAGCCTCTGTCAGGCCCGTATTCCAGTTTCCATACCGTGCCCAAAACGTGTCTGAATATTCGGTTTCGTTTCATATTACGCAGCAATTGCTGACGCTGTTGTTTCGCTATTTCAGGCGTAATGCTGCCTGAATGTGCTTTTCCCCAGGCCAGGTCCAGACGTATTACCAACAGTCTTGCATGCCGGGTAAAAAGATGTTGAATATAATTCATCACCCCTTTCAGATTCTTCATTGAATTTCTTTGGTATTTTCTGAGGTCTTGTTTAAAAGCAGATTTATTCACCTCGTCACGATATTCACTTACCAGCTTATTCAGCATCACGGCAGTATTCGTCGAATCAACCTTAGTGATGGCACCGTTATGAACTCTGCAATAAAAGTCGTACCGGCTTAGCGTTTGCTGGAAATGGGTGATTAGTGGATGAAGTTTTCGAAATTGCAGGAACATATCAGGTATCTGGTCAAGCAGATGCATAACCTCCAGAACCTCAATAGTTCGGCTGGTTTGCTTGTATCTTGATTTATTAAGCAAGATGCTAAAGGGGAAGGTTTTTTTACGTATTATTTTTTTCAGTAACGCATAAGTGTGATGGAGTTTTTCAATATTAATGCTATTGTCCGTTACAGACATTATTATTGAATTCTTTTCGTTATGAATCTCAGCACAGTTCTGGAAGATACTCTCTATTTCACTCATCTTTTTCACATTCGTAATATAACCACAATACATCGAAGTGATTGTGGCTTTAAGGATTAAAACGTACTTATACACACAGGAACATTCCTATTGCTTTACTGGTGGTATGTCTGATGGGTGAATAATGATAACACCAATAAAATAAGAACCTTAATTTAAATAAGGCGTTTATCCAGGAAGCGTAAGCCTTGATAGACTAAAAGGTATGTATAAAGTTAGTGATTATTATTTCAGGATAAAAGAGTAAGTTTACTCAATGCGGGATTCGTTAATTTTCTCTTTAAACCACATGACTACTTCACTTTCCAACCAGCGAGAACTGCGCCCCATTTTAATTGGCTTCGGAAACTTTCCTTCCTGAATCAATTTATAAAACCATTTATCAGTCATACCTGTAAAACGAACAATAAATGCCATATCAACCATCTGGTCGCTGTGAATATCAATCATACTCATGAGAGGACTCCGGGAATGTATCAGGAGGACACCGGGCGGTATCCTTTCATGTCATAGGTCGTATATGTATCGTTTTACATTTTTCTGTCTATGTCTTGCTTCTGCATATACGTCTTTTTTTAATTGATACATCCGGTCTGTTACCTGCCGTCAAACCAGCATTCTTTACACTATCCGTTGAGTACCACTTTGATGGTGCGAACTAGTGTAGTTTTATGATTTTTTAAGTAGTGAAATACCTTGTTAAGGTCAGTTATAATGCTGGATTCGCGCTATTTAACTACTACATTTTTAACTATTATTTTTCTACTTTTTTGACTACTGAAATCACGAGTCGTATACTGACCAGAAACTAAGCTCTAGTGCTTTACAGGAAAGGATTTGTGGAAAGCTCACTTCACTATGTCAATATAAAGAACAAAAGAGATCTCAGATTGTTTCTTTGGTATCTCTCCGCTAAAGATATTGCGGTTCTTATTAGCACGTTAGGATCGTCAAAAAGCGTTTATAATGAAGGTGATATATTTGGAAGTAATGTTGAAATCGCATCAAGTGCTGTTAATCAAGCCCTCTTACTGATCAAGGACAAAATTGTTAAGGGGATTTACTCCACATCTTTTAATTACTTTAAATCACTTCAATTACCCCCTGCTGAGTTTTCATGGATAAAAAAATCTCCTGATGCATGCTATTTTTTATGGTTGTATATAAAAACTATGGTTCATGACTCAAACAGTGAGTTACAACTTATTCCTGAGATTGCCGGGAAAATAAGAAATACTGATTACACTGCTGCCAGACATGACTTTTTGTATAAGAGATTACTGATAAATCCCTATCCTGTGGATAATAAAGAACGAATGGTTGCAATTGAGGATTTTTTTGATCGCGCACCTACCACTCTGAGAAACAAACTCAATTTGATGCATCGCATTCGAAATAAATGGGACGATCTTTATTATTTAAGTAATAACTTTCCACTGACTCCAAAAGAGAAAAAGAAATGTGATTGGGCTTGGGAATACATACAAAAAGACAGGAGTAACATGCGTGGTAAAAGAAAAAATCCGGATGGCACATATTCTGATTATTTAAATGTTCCATCTGAAACTAACAGTAACATGCTTTCCGCATTAAGACCCTCAGGTGCTTATGAGAAATACATGGCTGTAAAATTTTCATATATTTTTAAATTCGTAAAAGATGATTTATTTATTCAGCGATTCAAAAAAGCATGGGGACTACATAAGTACAGGCTTTCAGCTGCATCTAAAAAGAATAAGTTATCAAAACGCTACGGAACTGAAAAAGAAAATGGTGTAGCAAAATCTGTAACTTCGGGACCAGGGCTGGACGGTTATAAGGATTTCTTGTCTGAGAATAATACTCATCAATTCAACCCTGATTTAGCACAGCCTCTGCACAGTGAACATGACATAGGGAGCATTGTGGAACCAGGTGAAGCATATCAAAATTATAAAAATGAGAATGTTAAAGTTATGAAGCCAACTCAACCAGGGAGTAGCCCAAAAGGTATAAATCCCCGTGGAATAGTAATTAAATATTTGCAGCCTTCCTCCCTGAAAAATACTTTTCCATACCAGATGATAAGCATGGTAAGTGACAGTTTTGACGCAATAGTGAAAACGGCGAGTAAAATCAAGGATAAGAAAAACATCAAGTAAGCATATTCTCTCTGTCAGCATCCTATTATTTTTCATGCCTATATCATCTTATTGAGGCACAACAGCTAAGTATGCTGTTGTGCCTCAATACACCGATCTGTTGTGCCGATCGATATCAAATAAATGATAGATGAATTCTATTGATTTCTAATTATTGATCGGTATCACCATAGATAATACCGATCGATTTCTTAAAACCGATCTGTATTAACGATTATCTCATCCCCTCTCAAATGCATACGATCAGATGGACTTTTGTCCAGCTGAAGACCATTTTTCGTTTATAAAACACTCACAAAGGAACAATTATGTTGAAGACTACCTCTACCTTGCTTTTCAGCGCTGCTTTATTCAGTACCACTGCACAGGCCGTTATCCAGGACCAGCAATGGGGGAACTGGTTCGGTAACATCAGTGCGATGGAGTTTGAAATCAATACCCAAAACAACTCAGGTGAAGTGCTCACACTAATCTGTACAAGCGGAAAGTTAGCTGTTGCTTATAGCGTTCCCGCAGAAGACTACCGCGTTTCTTCCCTGACAGGACTTGCAGAACCGGGCATCAGCGTTAACGGTACAAATCATTCTCTGGATGAAACGGCCTTTACTGCACTAAAAGCAACAAGTGAAAAAGACGTAATAAAAATCACCTCTATGAATTCAGCTATCTCTAAAAAATTCAGTGCTAAAGGGCTGAATGAAGCGCTGGCTGATACCTCATGGCAGGACTGTATTAATCACTAATTAATCAAAGGGAAATATAATGCATAAATTAATTGTTTTATCGCTCAGTTCAGTCGCTCTGCTTATTCCATCTATATCTTCTGCATTGACAATTCACGGAGATATACATCCCGAACGTTATACATTTTTCCTGACCCAAGAAGGCAGTAGCCAACTAAAACAGGCGAATGATCGACTAGCTAGGAATCCACAGGCCTACACGCTTGACGTGAACCATACAGGCATTCAGCCCTTTGATGCAGTCCGGTGGGATGGTGAGCCTGTAAAAGCCGTCACCTGTGTGCTGGTAGACGGCATTATGATGGGGAAAAAAGCTACCTGGTCACAATGCAAAGATGAAAGTGGTGCGGAATATTTCGGTAATGCTGGATGGCCAGTACGTGATTACGTGGCAAAAGCGTGTGAAGTAGGCAAATCAGATTGTCCTGTTTATCTTGTGCTTCAGACAGATCCACCGACTATGCGAAACGACATGGCTAAATTTGCCCCTGTACCTAAGAACTTTAATGTTTCTGCAAACCTGACGGATGAAATTAAAAACGACGGATGCCAAATGGCTAACAATTCCTTTGAATATGCGAAAAGCAGTATTCGCTGTTCTGCAATCAACACCGTGCGTTTTATTCGCAAACAAAATACCGAAGCTAAGTATGAGGCTGATCTCACCACAACTTCAGGCGAAAACCTGACAATGACTGTCGGGTATACCTATGGGAATGCATCCAGCAAAGAACCAAGCTGGCGTACCATTTCGGTCAAAGAGGGGGGCATTATTACTGATATTCGCAAACAGGGCCAGTGGCTCCCTAATGGCTACAAGTAGAGGTGTTTTCCGTGCATAGTCAAAGCGAAGTGGTTACGGACATGCCGGGTAATGACCCCCCATGGCCTGATTGTACGTGGCAACTTGTCCTGTGCGTAATGGGGGTTACGTTGATGCGAAGCCATTCGGTCACGGTCAGGGCTCTAGGTGCAGGTTTGACCACCTTTAGCCTGATTAAAGCGATAAAAAAACTCGCCGTACTTGCCTGATGGCAAGACGCGGAGGCCACAGGATAAAATTACGATGTCTGAAAATAGCACAGGAAAATTTCGTAGCCTTACAGAAAAGCTGAATTTCTCACGCAGAAAAGCACACACAGAAAATCATGACACATCTTCTGAACACTTACCGGAAAACACGGTTAAAGCTTCGGTAACGGGTTCTGACAAATACAGGCTGTTACTGGAAAATATTGTCATCAATGGTCTGTTGAATATTGCCGAGGATAAACTGAGTGATGATGCTTTTGTTGAAGTCGTTTTTAGCAAAGCATATGAGCTTTTGCCTGCCCCGGTCAGGATAGTCCTGAAGCGGGAATGGTGCCTGAGTTACCTTCAGTCGCAAAAAGCGCCGATTCTGGTGAAACTGCAACTTTACCGCGCAGGAAAGCTTAGTCCTGCCGAACTATCTGCATTGCCGATACCAGATTCAGAAAAGACTGCATCGCAGATACACCCTTCTGTTTCACCTTAATAATCCAGCCTTTCAATCCAGGCCATCCTTCGGGGTGGCTTTTTTATGCCCATTTTTAAAGGAGTCGCCTATGACCCGTTTAGCCAGCCGTTTTGGTGCTACCAATCTTGTGCGCCGTGACCGCCCGTTAACCCGCGAGGAGCTGGCGCACTATGTGCCCAGCGTCTTCAGCGAAGACAAACATGAATCCCGCAGTGACCGCTATACCTACATTCCGACAATCACTCTGCTCGATAACCTGAAGCGTGAAGGCTTTCAACCGTTCTTTGCCTGCCAGACCCGAGTGCGGGACCAGAGCAAGCGTGAGCACACCAAACACATGCTGCGCCTACGCCGAGAAGGCCAGATTACTGGCAAACAAGTGCCAGAAATAATCCTGCTTAACAGCCATGACGGCTCCAGTTCATATCAAATGCTGCCGGGTTTATTCAGATCTGTTTGCCAAAATGGGTTGATTTGCGGCGAGTCGTTCGGGGAGGTGCGTGTCCCGCATAAAGGCAACGTAGTAGAGAAGGTCATTGAAGGGGCTTACGAAGTGCTGGGGATATTTGACCGCGTAGAAGAGAAGCGCGATGCCATGCAGTCACTCATGCTACCTCCACCAGCACAGGCGGCGCTGGCGCAAGCTGCGCTGACGTATCGTTTTGGCGAAGAGCATCAGCCGGTGACGGAATCTCAGCTACTGGCTCCCCGTCGCTGGCAGGATGAGTCCGGTGACCTCTGGACAACCTATCAGCGCATTCAGGAGAACCTGATTAAAGGTGGTCTGAACGGGCGCAATGCGAAAGGAGGACGCACACATACCCGCGCTATTAAGGGGATCGATGGCGATGTGAAGCTTAATCGAGCCCTGTGGGTGATGGCAGAGAACATGCTGCAACTCGCCTCATGAATCACATACTCATCTCTGTTTATAGCCCTGTAGCTTGCTGCTATGGGGCTTTTTATTTTAAGGAGTTTCCATGTCTGAACTGATATTACCTCCGGCTTTTCCAGTCAATGAGCAACGTATTATCCGTCGCGCTATGCGACTGCTGGAGAAATACCACCGCCAGCCCGGCGAGCAGTTCCTTGACACGAGTTGTACGAAAAGCTGGCTGCAACTGCATCTGGGACGGCAGGAACGTGAGGTTTTTGTCGTGCTCTATCTCGATAACCAGCATCGTCTGCTGGAACATGAAACGCTATTCCTTGGCACGATTAACCACACCGAAGTTCATCCCCGTGAAATTGTGAAATCTGCACTACGCCACAACGCGGCAGCGGTGATCCTCGCTCATAACCATCCATCGGGAATAACGGATGCCAGTAAAGCAGACCGAACGATTACTTCCCGGATAGTGAATGCACTGACTCTGGTGGATATCCGGGTGCTGGATCATTTCATCATCGGTGATGGTGATGCGTTGTCGTTCGCGGAAAGAGGCTGGCTGTAGGAGAATATTGATGAAAATCATAAGCAAACGTCAGGCAATGGCGATATACCGCCAGCATTCTGAATCCCGGTTGTCTCGCTTCTGTAGGGGCAAATATCACTGGTCCGGCAGCGTCTGCCATTACTACGGTCGGGAAGTGCAGGATATTCGCGGTGTGCTGGCAGTTTTTGCTGAGCGCCGACAGGACCGTCAGGGGCCTCATATCATCCTGCGCTGTGTCAGCCTCAATTAACCGTCAGTAAAAGGAACACAAACATGAAAAAAGACACAGCCAATGAAGTAGTGGATACGCTGCGATGGGGACTGAAATGCGACATCACACCACATTTCGGGGCCCGTCTGGTGCAGGAAGGCAACCGCCTGCATTACCTCGCCGATCGGGCCAGCATAATCGGTCCGTTCAGCAAAGCTGATTTACGCCATCTCAACCAGGCTTTCCCCTTGTTGATGAAGCAAATGGAGCTCATGCTCACCAGCGGAGAACTTAATTCCCGGCACCAGCACTGCGTCACGCTGTATGCGAAAGGATTAACCTGTGAAGCCGATACGCTCGGCTCTTGTGGCTACGTCTATATCGCCATTTACCCCACTCAACGCTGACCAATTTTAACTTTCACTTCTACGAGAACAACATCATGAACACCTCTCCTGCAACAAATCAGCGGGTAGCGAAGCCATGCCCGTCGCCTGTGGCCGTCTGGCAGATGTTACTGACCCGTCTACTTGCACAACACTATGGCCTGGCCCTGAGTGACACGCCATTCTGCGATGAAACAGTCATTCAGGAACATATCAACGCAGGCGTTACTCTTGCCGATGCCGTGAACTTTCTGGTGGAAAAATACGAACTCGTTCGCATCGATCGCAAAGGATTTAGCTGGCAGGAACAATCGCCTTATCTGCGGGCTGTAGACATTTTGCGGGCGCGACAGGCAATGGGGTTGTTACGACAAGGCCATAATCTTTCGACACGCTGAATCTTGCGAGCCTCCTTCCCGAATTACATTCCCGATCTGTCTTCCTTATTTACTCATTGCATAATGCGCCTGCCACTCCCGGCGGGCGTGTTTGCTTTTTACGGACAAAATATCATGCAAACAGAAGCTGAAGTTTTAACCGATCATAATGAGCTAATTTGCTCAACCAGTATAGAACGCATCGTCACAGGGCGTGATGCTGCGCTGAGCCTGATAGAAATCCTGATCCATAAGCTTGATGATATCTCACGGCTAACCTCCAGCATCGGTGGTGATGTGGCGGAGCATTGGGCGATGCGACAGGGCCATTCCTTTGACTGCTGGCTGATGCAACCAGTCGATAAAGCGATGCCGGTGATTACCTGCAATATCGATCGCAGTATCTGGCGCGATCTCATGCTGAAGTCCGGGATGTTGACCTTGATGGATGCCGAAGCCCGCAGCCAGTGGGCTAAAAACCTCGAAGAGGGCGATCTTCCGGCCATCAGTGAAGCCAACATCCTAAGTACCTTTGAACAACTCCACCACAATAAACAGGATGTTTTCGAACGTGGGATTATCAATGTATTTAAAGGGTTAAGCTGGGACTACAAAACCAATAATCCCTGTTACTTCGGTAAGAAGATTATCGTCAACAATCTGGTGAAGCATGACAGATGGGGCTTCAGTCTGAACTGGGGCTGGCGGCGCGATCAGCTCGCCGATCTGGAACGGATGCTTTACCTGCTGGATGGCAAAACCATTCCTGACAACCGGCATGATGTCTCTATCCGATTTATGAATTTTGTTCGCGATAACCCGCATCAACAGGTCTTTAAAGACGATATGTTCACCATTCGCTACTTTCAGAAAGGCAACGGGCATATCACGTTTAAGCGTCTGGACCTGGTGGAGAAGATGAATGACATTGTGGCAAAGCATTATCCGGGAGCGCTGCCCGCAAAATAAACGCTATCTGCGTAATAAGCTTCACCAAGAATTTCTGGCATACTAAGCGGATTACAGCATTGCGAGTCAGATATAAGCGGAGACGGCATGACAGATAAATACTTAACCCAATCCCCGGCAGGCGAATTTGTTATGTTTGCCAGCGATGACGGTGAAGTTCGTGTTGAATGCCGCTTTGAGCAAGAGACACTATGGCTCCCTCAGGCAACCATCGCAAACCTTTATCAGATCACTCCCCAGGCAGTTACACAGCACATTAAAGCGATCTATGAAGAAGGCGAACTTGAACAAAACGCAACCTGTAAGTCTTACTTACAAGTTCAACAGGAAGGTGGCCGTCAGGTAAGCCGCAACAGGCTTCACTACAGCCTGCCTGTTATTCTTGCTGTCGGCTACCGCGTTCGCTCCCCTCGCGGCACGCAGTTCCGCCAGTGGGCAACCCAGACGCTCCAGGAATACCTGATCAAAGGTTTTGTGATGGACGATGAGCGGCTGAAGAACCCGCCCGTGGGTTCATCGGCTGTGCCCGACTATTTCGATGAGATGCTGGAGCGTATCCGCGATATTCGCGCCAGCGAACGTCGGGTTTATTTACGGGTGCGAGAGATCTTTGCGTTAGCCGCCGACTATCAACCATCACTGAAAGAAACCACGCAGTTTTTTCAAACCATCCAGAACAAGTTACATTTTGCCTGTACCGGACATACCGCCGCTGAACTCATTCATCTGCGTGCTGACGCCAGCCAGCCACATATGGGGCTGACCAGCTATAAAGGTGAAGAGGTGCGTAAGGGTGACGTGACGGTGGCAAAAAATTATCTCACTCAGGATGAAGTCAGCGAGCTTAACCGCGTAGTTAACATGTGGCTGGATTTTGCCGAGGATCAGGCCCGTCGTCGTCAGCAGGTCTTTTTACGCGACTGGCAGGATAAGCTGGATCAGTTCCTGCAATTTAACGACCGTGAGGTTTTGCAAGGCGCAGGTAAAATCAGTAAGAAAATGGCCGATGAAAAAGCGCAGGCGGAGTATGGTCAGTTTGCTGAACAACAACGGCGCTTAAAAGAAGCCGAAGGTGAGAAGGATATCGCCGGTTTGCTACAATGGAAAACAGAGCCTAAAAAGTAGCTCTGAATGCCTATAACCACCACAAGCAAAATCATTTGGGGGCATAATAGGGGGCACCAACAAAAATCCAACACGATAAAAACCACTAAATTCAACAGATCAAGCCGCTGAATGCGACTCCTGTGATCGCCAAAATGCCTCTCCTGACGTTCTCCAACCCCTTGTAATACTGTCAATCCAGATATTTTCTACTGCTCAATATTCAATCGGCTTCAGGAATACCTGGTCTAAGGTTTTGTGATGGACGATGAGCGGCTGAAGAATCCGCCTGTCGGTTCTTCTGTCCTCGAACGCATCCGCGATATTCACGCCAGTATGCGCCGTGTTTATTTGCAGGTGATTTGCCCCCCTGCTGACTCTCAGCCAACTGTATCGCCATTAAGGTGAAGATGTTGTTTTACTCGCCCCAGAACACCCTTTTTTATACGATTATTCTATTTCTTTAACCGCTGGCGAAAAAAACTGACTATAAACTTCACCAATAATCAGACTGCCATCAAGATTAATTTGTTCATTTAATATATCAAATCAACTTGTTTTATTTTTACTATCAAAAATAGCTCATTGCCTTACTATAATTAATATATAAATTCGGTAATTAATTCTTAACATGCTTTTGCTAATAATCTCAATTGCTGGCCCTATAATATTGCGCTAGCATTGCTTTCTGGTTGTATCAGCGATACTCAAAAATTCTTAATACAATACTCATTCGACTGGTACTTATTTGTAACTCAGTTATATTTTTTCGCCCGGTGATTCAGAAGAATGCAAAAAACGGCTACCACTCCATCAAAAATACTTGATCTCACTGCCGCGGCATTTTTACTTGTCGCCTTTCTGACGGGTATTGCGGGCGCTCTTCAGACTCCTACCCTAAGTATATTCCTCGCAGATGAACTGAAAGCCCGTCCTATAATGGTAGGTTTTTTCTTCACCGGTAGCGCTATTATGGGAATTCTGGTCAGTCAATTTCTGGCAAGGCACTCCGATAAACAAGGCGACCGTAAATTACTGATTCTGCTATGTTGCTTATTTGGAGTGCTGGCCTGCACGCTTTTTGCGTGGAATCGCAACTACTTCATTCTCCTCTCAACGGGCGTACTTCTGAGTAGTTTTGCTTCCACCGCAAACCCGCAAATGTTCGCCCTCGCCCGTGAACACGCCGATAGAACAGGCCGTGAGACGGTCATGTTCAGTACATTTTTACGTGCTCAGATCTCGCTTGCCTGGGTTATCGGGCCACCGCTCGCTTATGAACTGGCAATGGGATTTAGTTTTAAAGTGATGTATCTCACCGCTGCCATCGCATTTGTTGTTTGCGGGCTGATAGTCTGGTTGTTTTTGCCATCAATACAAAGAAATATTCCTGTCGTTACCCAACCCGTAGAAATTTTACCCTCCATCCATAGAAAGCGAGATACGCGGCTGTAGATTCAATTGGTCAACGCAACAGTTATGTGAAAACATGGGGTTGCGGAGG
>OGYE01000728.1_pt1 | contig 21621 bp, 18 predicted proteins | sample 1576471 | NCBI WGS metagenome assembly OGYE01 (sample SAMEA3541532, study PRJEB24748) | human gut metagenome | biome: human gut; feature: human-associated habitat; material: faeces | place: China | collected 2012
CATCTGCCGCACCTCGCTCGCCGTATCGGCACTTAGAATTATGCGGTATTGCCTTGGATTTTTATTCAAATCTTTTTAACAAAAACTTTCTGCCCCAGCCCCCAACCGCTACTTGCAATTTGCCAAACGGTATAGTATAATACTTAAAGCGGACAGGGCTGTATATTGCGCTGTTTTGCATACGGATGTGGGCCCCGTGCGCAGGAGCCCTGTGAACCATGTCAGGCGGGGAACCGAGCAGCATTAAGCGGTGGTCTCCTGGTGCTGCGGTCAGTCCGCATTCGTATGCAAAGCAGCGCAGCCGCGGGGCACACCCCGCGCGGGCCTTGTCCCTTTTTCTATGCCGCAAAATATTTTACAGGGGGTGGTTGCATTGTACCGTGCGCTGTACCGCAAGTGGCGTCCGCGCAAGTTTGCGGATGTTGTTGGCCAGGAAGCCATCGTAACGGCCCTGCAAAACCAGATCGCCGCCGGGCGCATTGGCCATGCCTACCTGTTTACCGGCACCCGCGGCACCGGCAAAACCACCTGCGCCAAAATTTTTGCCAAAGCGGTCAACTGCCTGGATACCACCAGCCCGGACCCCTGCGGTGAATGTGCTGTTTGCAAAGGCATTGATGAGGGCACCATTCTGGATGTATCGGAAATTGATGCCGCCTCCAACAACAGCGTGGATGACATCCGCGACCTGCGCGATGAAACCGCCTATCTGCCTGCCGTGTGCAAGTATAAGGTATATATCATCGACGAGGTGCACATGCTGTCTACCTCGGCGTTCAATGCCCTGCTGAAAACCATGGAGGAACCGCCGGAGCATGTGATCTTTATCCTTGCCACAACGGAAGTGCAAAAGGTTCCGGCTACTATCCTCAGCCGCTGCCAGCGCTATGACTTCCAGCGCATTACGGCGGATAAAATTGCCGGTCGGCTGGAATATGTGGCCGGGCAGGAAAACATTGGGCTGGACCATAACGCCGCCGAGCTGATCGGCCGCCTGGCCGATGGCGCCATGCGTGATGCACTGTCTATCCTGGATACCTGCGCCGGTGTTTCCAACACTGTGGATGAAGCGCTGGTGCGCCGCATGGCGGGCGTGACGGACCGCAAATATCTGTTTGAGATCAGTGATGCCATTGCCGCGCGGGACGCTGTGAAAGCCTTGCAGGAGATTGCCGCCCTGCGCCAGCAAAGCGTGGATATGCGCCGCCTTTGTATGGAGCTGGCCGGGCATTACCGCAATTTGATGCTCAGCGCCCTGCCCGGCGGCACCGACCTGCTGACGGGAACTTCCCCCGAAGAGGAAGCTGCCTACGCTGCGCGGAAAGATTTCCCCCAGGCGGAAGCGGTACGCGCCGTCAATGCGTTTGGCGCCGCGCTGGAAAAGATGGCCCGCGGTACGGACCAGCGCATTGAGCTGGAACTGGCGGTTTTCTCGCTCACTCAGCCGGAAGCAGTGCCTGTTGCGCTGCCTGCCGCCGTGCCCGCCCGTCCGGTGGTTACAGCAGCCAGTCCGGTCCCCTTTGCCGCCGCCCCGCAGCAGGTGCCCCCGGTGCAAATGGCATCGGCCCCCGTGCCGCCTGTGGCAGCCCAGCCGGTTCCGCCTACCGTGGAACAGCCGCCGTTCAGCGCACCCATAGCAGGGGAGACCCCGCCCTTTGAGCCGGAGCTTGCCCCCGCCGCCCCGGCGGTGCAGCAGCCCACCCCGGCTCAGCAGCCGGTGTACGCGGCGGATGTGCCCATCCCCAAACCGGTGCGCACCGTGGCCAAAGAGCCGCAGCTGTTCCCCCAGTGGCAGGCGGTGCTGGAGCTGATTGCGGAAAACGACCCCATGCTGAACTCTTACCTGCGCGGAACCCAGGCTTATTACGATGGCCGCCGCGTGCTGATCGAGTGCAGTGATGATTTTCGCGATTTTATGCGCCGCAGCAAAGAAACCAGCAAAAACATCAAACAATATATCTACCAGGTCACCCACATCAAATGCGGCATCGGCCCGTATGAAAAAACCGCTGCAGCTGTATCCAACGCCCCCACGGCCGATGTGGAAGAGACCCTGCGCCAGATGAAAGACCTTGGCGTGGATGTAGTGGTAGAAGATAAATAATGTTGCTGTCAACCGCAGTGTTGCGGTGTGCCGCCCGGCGGCAGCGCCGGGTGATAACAATATGGATAATAAGGAGAATTACCTATGAAAGCAAGACTTCCCAAAGGCTATGGCCGCCCCGACCCGCAGGCAATGATGCGTCAGGTCCAGAAAATGCAGGATGAGATCCGCGCAAAGCAGGACGAGCTGGAAGCCCGTGAATACACCGGCACAGCCAGCGGCGAGATGGTTACCGTTACCATGACCGGTAAGCACGAAGTGACCGCCATCAAGATCAAGCCCGAAGCCGTAGACCCGGATGATCTGGAAATGCTGGAAGACCTGATCGCTGCAGCTGTCAACAGCGCGGTTGCCGCAGTGGATAAGGATTCTGACGAAGAAATGGCTAAAATGACCGGCGGCATGAATATCCCCGGCCTGGGCTGATCGGGGGCCGCTGCATGCAGAACGCCGAACCCCTTGAAAACCTTGCGGACCAGTTTGCCCGGTTCCCCGGCATTGGCCGCAAGGGTGCCGTGCGCATGGCCTATGAGGTAATGTCTATGAGCAATGAGCAGGCCATGGAGCTGGCCAAGGCGATTGAAAACGCCAAGGTCAAGCTGCACCGCTGCCGCCTTTGCCAGGATTATACCGCCAACGAGGTGTGCAGCATCTGCGCTTCCCCCAAACGGGACCGCTCCGTGATCTGCGTGGTGGAATCCCCGCGGGATGTAAAAGCCATTGAGCGCACCCATGAGTTCAACGGCCTGTACCATGTGCTGCATGGCCTGATTTCCCCCATGGACGGCATCGGCGCGGATCAGCTTTGCGTAAAGGAGCTGCTGGCCCGCCTGGACGGCACCGTAAAGGAAGTCATCATGGCCACCAGCCCTACGGTGGAAGGCGAGGCGACCGCCATGTACCTGGCCAAGCTCATCAAGCCCCTGGGCATCAAAACCACCCGCCTTGCCTATGGCTTGCCGGTTGGTTCCAGCCTGGAATACGCTGATGAAACCACTTTGTACCGCGCTATGGAAGGCCGCGGCGAAATGTGACGCCCGATTTGGCTTGACAAAACGATTTTACTGCGTTATACTGTATACCCCTTAGCGGAATGGACTTGCGTGCTGCAGGGGAAAACGGCTTTGAAAGGAGGTGCGCTTGATGGCACAGGAAAAGCCCGGCAAAAAGGTGATTGCCCAAAACCGTGAAGCGCACCACGAGTATTTTGTCATCGAAGCGCTGGAAACCGGCGTTGAACTGGTCGGCACCGAGGTCAAAAGCCTGCGTGCCGGCGGGGTCAACCTGAAGGATTCCTGGGCAGATATTGATGATGGTGAGCTCATCCTGAAAGGCATGCACATCAGCCCCTATGAGCAGGGGAATATCTTTAATAAAGATCCCCGCCGCCCCCGCCGCCTGCTGGCGCATAAAAGCGAGATTCGCCATTTGCAGCAGCAGATCAAACTGCAGGGGTACACACTGGTGCCGCTCCAACTGTATTTCAAGCAGGGGCGTGTAAAAGTGGAACTGGGCCTGTGCAAAGGCAAAAAGCTGTACGATAAGCGTGCTGATGCTGCCGCACAGGACGCCAAGCGCGATATTGACCGCGCAATCAAAACAAGAAGATAATTTTTTCGCGCACACACTTTTGTTTTCCCACGCTGTGTGGTTCTGCCGCATAGCGCTTATATGGGGCTGTAATGGTTTCGACGGGGAGAGAGAGGCGTGAGCAGCGGGCCGTGGCGGTGCACCACGATAAAAGTGCCAAACAAAATTAACTGACAACGATTATACTGTTGCCGTCGCTGCCTAATTAGGCACGACCGTCCTGCCTGTTTTAGTACCGCACAGGGTCAGGGCGTCGATTAGGTACTGAACGTGCACGGGCCTAAGCTTTGCCGCCTGTCATGAATTTATGAAGCTACCAATGTGTCAAGCGTGTGCACTCGCTCGCACTGCGGGAATTTTAATAAATGCACTGCGCCCGGAGATACTCTAACCGCTTTCTTTTCGGACACGGGTTCGACTCCCGTCAGCTCCACCAAAATAAAAGCACCCGCCGTACCCCGGCGGGTGTTTTTGTTTTGGTGCTCCGTGAGCTGCTGAGGAGTCGAACAGGGCGGCAGTACCGCAGTACCAGCCCGATGGCCGATGCGGAACGCGGATGCCGTGCGTTCGTCATCCTCGGTGGAAGCACTCTCATTATACCAGTGGTTTGCCCGGTGTTTGAATGCCCTGCGAACAGCCCGCCCGCCCCTCATGCAGGACAGGCATAAAAAAACACGGTGCGTGTGCATCGTGTTTTCAACAAATGTTGGCGCGGCCATTACGGCACAATTTCCACGCCGGGCAAAACGTCCATGTAAAAACACAGCCGGTACTGGCGCGGGCAGATAGAATTCATTTTGAACTGTTCCGGGCTGGTCACTGCGGTCAGCATGGCCAGCATCAAAACAAGCAGCTTCTTCATTGCGTTCTCCTAAAAATGGGCATGAAAAAACCACGGTGCGTGTGCATCGTGGTTTGCGTATTCAAATAAACGGCGTCATGACTCTATCACTTCAAAGTTTCCCGCAGGGTAAAGGTAATCCTCGCCGGTATCGTCTACAATGCGGTACCAGCCCCGTTCAATGGAAAGTACGCTGTAGATTTTACCGTGGGTCAGTTCCAGCGATACTGTGTCACCGATATACCGTACTTTATCAATCTTCATCGTACAACCACTCCTTTACCTTAAATTTAACTTTTTCACTGCCGTTCTGGAACCAGTGGACTTCAGCCTTAATTTGCTCACCGTTCACATCCAGCCAGCCCTGTGCCTTGCAATGTTGCCAGTCCTCAGGCTTCCCGCCAAACTCGGCAGCTAATCCTTGCGCAACTTCTTCCCGCAGCGGTTTCACTCCGCCTTTTCCGGCAAAAACCTGCGCATTCTGCAAGCGGGTTCCCTCAATAAAATAATATTCTTCCCCGGTCGATTTGTCAACCACAACGTAGTTTTTTGCTTTAGCACCAATAGAACGGCCGATCTCAATGTCATTGAGTTTCCTCGCCGCATACGCCGCCCTTTTCTGGGCATTGATGCGCTCCTTGTTGGCGGCGTAGTTCACCCGCCGCATTTTGTTGATATCGCCGCCTGCTGCATTGTACTGGGCCAGATACTTGTCCGGGTCATACCCTGCCACGGTGGTTTTGTGGTCAAACCGGATGGCAAACTCACAATCGCAGTTGGCGTGGATGTGTTCTGCGTGGCCGCCTTTCAGCACCTTGCTGCTGGCTTTCTGCCAGCCGTTGCTTGCCAGCGTGATGCAGAACGGGCAGGTGTCCCCGTGGGGTACCCAGGCCCACTCGGCCCCGTCGCGGGCAGCGTTTTTCAGGGTGGTATCGGCCCCGGCACGCTTGACCAGGCGGCTGACGCCGTTGGGCAGGTTGGCCGGGTTTTGGTTCTTGGTGGCGTTCACCATGCGGGCCACCTCGCCGTAATCTGCTGGTTCGGCAGGCTCCGCTGCGGGCACCCCGGCGTTGGCCGCTTCGGCCAGGGCGTCATACATCTGGCAGGCCAGCTCCGCGCTGCCCTCGCCGTATTTTGTCACAAGTCCGTAAGCGTAGGCAATCAGGTCGTCCGTGCTTTCGGTGTCGTGAGAGCCTATGTATTCCCGCATGAGCTGCCCGGCTTTCTGGTTCAGTCGGGACAATCGGGTGATATATTCATTCCACGTTTTCGCCGTTATCTGCATTGTCTACCTCAACAAGCAGCTGCTGCCCGCGCACCCGCTGTTCCAGCGCCCGCTGCATCTGGGTAATCTCGTACTTGGTGTACAGCCCGCCGCCGTAGGGGATATTGCGGGCGTCCAGTTCGGCCAGGCGTTCGTCCGTGTAGTTGCGCACGGAGATGCCGGGGTAGAACGGGTAAAAGTTGTGGCGGCAGTTCCAGCCGCACAGGCCGGGCCCGGTGCCGTAACCGGTGGCGGCTTCAAAATCCTCGTACCGCTCACCGTCCTGCACCACAGCTCCGCCGCGGTGGTAGACCCTGCCCTGCCACACCGCATGGGTGGGGCGGGCACCCTCGTGGGCGGTCACCTCCACAAACTCGCAGTCCATCTCTTCCATGCGGGCCAGCTGCAATATGCGGTCAAAAGCAGGCATAAAAATACTATTTTTTCTCCCTTATGTTTAATCTATGCTAAATAATTTTGTGAATGATATTTCATAGCTCTTTCTTGATGGAAAGAAGGGCTTTTGTTAAACCAAATTATTTAGTATTTATGAAAAATGTAAGGAAGTATTTAGGGCTTGTGTCCATGTCGTTGGTATGTGCCAGTCCTCTTGCGGCAATGGTTATACAACCGTTTGTAGGTGTTACCATTGTACAACAAAATGTCATTACAGTGAAAGGACAAGTGATGGATGAAAAAGGAGAGGCGATTATCGGTGCTAATGTCATTGTAGAGGGTACTGCCCAGGGAATGATTACTGATATGAATGGAAATTTTTCTTTTCAATGTCCTGTTGGGGCTATTCTAAAGGTTAGTTATATAGGCTATTTGTCACAAACAATTAAAGTCTCGGGAAATGCTGGTACATTGAAGGTCATTTTGAAAGAAGATGCAGAAACCTTGGACGAAGTGGTGGTTGTAGGTTATGGCATGGTTAAGAAGAGTGACCTTACAGGTTCGGTGGCTTCAGTGAATGTTGATGAAATGGCTAAGCGTAATCCGGTGAATATAGGTCAGGCATTGCAAGGTGCTGCTGCTGGAGTACAAGTCATGAGAAATGGCGGTGATCCTTCCGGAGAAACCACAATCCGAATTCGTGGTATCGGTACAGTCCAAGGTTCTGCCGATCCCCTTTATGTCATTGATGGTATTATCAGTAGTGCTTCTATGGTTAATCCTGCTGATATTGCTTCTATTGAAGTCTTGAAAGATGCCTCGGCAACTGCAATTTATGGTTCGCGTGCGGCAAATGGAGTGGTAATGATTACTACTAAACAAGGTGACAAGAACAAGAGTCGTATCAACTTTACTGCTAATTTATCGGTTCAGTCTGTAAACAATACGATAGATGTTGCTGATGCTGACTTATTTACTTGGGGTGTTCGTCAGAGTAAAGCGGCGGATGGTAAGTCCTTGACCAATTTAGCTTGGGGAGAACAATATGCAGGGCAACTTCAAACTATAGACTGGCAGAAAGAAATGACACGGACTGCTTTGTCGCGTAATTATCGGTTATCGGCCTCCGGAGGCAGTAGCACTTCCAACTATATGGCTTCCATAGGTTATACAAAAAATGATGGTACCATTATCAATTCTTGGTATGAACGGATTACAGCCCGTGCTAATGCAGCCAGCAAAATTCGTGACTTTCTGACTGTTAATACTAATCTTGCATATGTTCGTACTGGTAGTCACGGAGGTGGGAACATGCGGTCATATGCTTTGACGGTTCCAACTATGGACCATCTTGATGAAAATGGTAATTTGATGAATGTACCTATCAAATATCCTGACGGAAGTTATGGGGTACCTTTGCAAGAGATGAATGGGGATGTACCGAGAGGTAGTGACAATTTAGTGGCGAGAGCATACGATAATGACAGCAAGAATTTTACAGACCGGGTACAGATTGATTTTGGTTTGACAGTGGACATTTTGAAAGGCTTAACATTCAAAACCACCAACAGTTACAATGTAACCAATAAAAGTTCTTGGGATTATTCACCTCGAAATGAACGTACCATTACTTCTGATGGTTTGGATACCTTTTCCATGGAAATGAGTCGTAGTAGTGATTGGAACAGTGAGAACTACTTTAATTATATTTTTGATACAAAGGGGCATCATATCAATGCTATGGTAGGGCAATCATTCAATCAGTCGGTAGATGGATTTGAACTAAAAGGAAGCGCTAAGGATTTTCCTGCGGATAACTATCGTGACATCGCTTCTACATTGAATTCTACTACTAAAAACGTTGAAGGTGCTTTAAAAGTTAAAACTACCAGTCTTTCTTATTTCGGTCGTTTGATTTATTCTTATAAAGATAAGTATTTATTTACTGGTACAATCCGTCGTGACGGTTCTTCAGCTTTCGGACGTACAAATCGTTGGGGAACTTTTCCTTCAGCTTCGGTAGCTTGGCGACTGAATGAAGAATCTTTTATAAAGAATCTGAATATTTTCAGTAATTTGAAATTTCGTATTGGCTGGGGTAAAACTGGTAGTTCTTATGGTGACGGTTCTAAATCTATTGCCCAGATTTCAACAAGTAAGATGTATTATTATTGGTGGAATGGGGTAAATTACACAGAACAGATGGGAGCTGCCAAAGACAAGGAAATTGATACGAATCTTCATTGGGAAACGAATGAACAGACCAATTTGGGTATTGATATGGGATTTATGGACAATGCCTTGAATGTAACATTGGATTATTTTATACGTAATTCTTATGATTTGTTGCTGGATCGTAATATGCGTCCTTCTACAGGTTTTACTTCCATTTATACGAATGCCGGTAAAATCCAAAATAAAGGATTTGAATTTGCTGTGAATTATCGTAAGACTTTTGGAGACTGGTTTGTCAATGTGGGAGTGAATGGTTCTGCCCTTAGGAATGAAGTAAAGGAAGTCGGTGATCCTATTTTTGCTACAGAGGCCTCGAAGGGATATGAATGGGACAACCATTCCATTATTAAGAATGGATATGCCATAGGTTCGTTTTATGGTTATCGTGTAAAAGGAATTTTTCAAAATCAGGCCGAAATTGATGCCCTTAACAATGCGTCTTCCACTGGTAAATACCAATCCGGTTCTACACAACCCGGTGATTACTATTATTGGGATAAAGATGGTAATGGATATATCAATGCGGACGATAAGGATATAATAGGCAATGGATTTCCTAAACTGACTTATGGTATCTCTATTAATGCCAATTATCGTAAATGGGATTTTATGCTTTATGGTTATGGAGCTTATGGGCAAGATATTCTATCGTATTCAGCGATGAGTCTGTCTTCTATCCATAATTCAACGGGTGAATTCCAGAATTGTTTGCAGGAATATATAAGTAATGCTTGGACACCAGAGAATCACAGTACCAAATATGCTCGTATGACGGTTTCGGACAATAATAAGAATACACGTGTGTCTGATGCTTGGATTAAAAAAGGTGATTTCTTCAGACTTCAAAATATTCAGGTCGGTTATACCTTTGATTGGGGAATGAGAATTTATGGGAGCATTGAGAATTTATTCACGATTTCTTCCTATAATAAATACGGTGATCCGGAGATAGGTACGGGGAGATTGAATTTGGTGGGATATGATTCAGGCCGTTATCCCTATCAGAGAACTTATAGTGTGGGTCTTAGTTTACAATTTTAAAAAATAAGAATATGAGAAAGAACAAAATATTATCTGTTATCGGTGGATTGGCAGCCTTTATATTTACTTCATGTGATGGTATATTTGATGTGGATTATTATACATTTTTGCCCGAAGATTATATATTTACCAATGAATCTACTATTGAGGAGGGGCTATTGGGATGTTACGAATTGCTTTATCCGAATAGTTTCGGAGGGAGTTCGTGGGGGGTACGTCCTCATATGATGCTTGCGAACTTACCTACTTTAGATGTACAAGCTTCCGGATGGGATTTTAATTATTGCAAGTATGAGTGGACTGCTTCCGAGAGCCAGTTTCGTTATTCATGGAAGTGCTCGTATGCTGCTATCAGTCGTATAAACAGTCTGCTTGCGGGAATGGAGAGTGTTAAGGAATCCGTATTTAAGGAAGGGATAAAGGCGAAAAATGAAGTTATTGCTCAAGCCCGTGCCTTGCGTGCGTATAATTATATTTATTTAGGTAAGAACTTTGGACGTGTACCAATGTTGATGACCGGTGAAAACTACTCAACCTCTCCCGCCAAGCCTCGTCCTAAAACAGCTGATGAAATGTGGAAGCTCATTATTGAGGATTTGGAATATGCGACAGGTGTGCTTGATTGGCAACCGTTAAATGGCCAGTATGGGCGTATAACGAAAGGTATGTGTCTGGCCTATTTAGCTGAGGCTTATATGTATAATAATGATTATGATTCTGCCAAGCAAAGGTTGAAGCAGATTATTGATAGTAAGACTTATGAATTACTTCCTTGTTTTGCTTCAGTTCACGATATGGGAAATTATTGGTCGAAAGAAAGTGTTTGGGAACATTCCTTCTATAAATTCTCTACAATGACCAGTAGTGCGAGTAAACTTACTGATGCCTTGATTCAGATGGGTTACCGTTGTGCTTCTATGGAACATGCAGGTTATGGCTCATTCTGCTTGTCATGGGAGTTTTATAATTCGTTTGAACCGGGTGATAAACGAAAGCAGTATTCGTGTGTTGCATTGGGTGAAACCAATCCTTATACCGGTGAAGCTATAGGGGTTGATCCTGCTTATAATGCAGAGTTTGTAGGGACAGACCATAATCCGAATGTTTATACATTGAAATATTGGCGGGAACAGCATGGAGCCATGAAAAAAGATCATAACTATAATCCTTGTTCACTTACCATGAAACGATATGCAGGTGTATTGTTGGATTACGCAGAGTGCTGTTTCCGTACCAACGATGAGGCAACCGGTTGGGAAATAATCAAGCAGATTCGCAACAGGGCGTGGGGAAATCTGGAAACTGGGATGTCGGGTGAATATGTGTTTGGTTTTGAGGATCTTTCTTATGTAAGAGATGATTATAAACTTAATAAGGTAAAAGTAGAGGTGCCTGATGCTAAGAGCTTCTATACCAGATATAAGGCAGAAAAAGGATATACGGCAGATGTATGGTTAGTGGCTCTGACGATTGAACGCCGTCATGAGTTCAACATTGAATTTGAATTGTGGTATGATTTATGTCGATCGGGAATGGCCGAACAGTTTATCAATTGCGAATATCCGATGAATGAAGGTTGGACGAAACGCGATTTTCCGTTCTATGACTACTACATGCTTTTTCCGATTCCTACGGATGAGATTTTGAATAATGATCTTATTAATGAAGAAGACCAGAATCCCGGATATTAAAAATAATAACCTATAAATTTTTAGTATATGAAACGATTGAGGTGTATTTGCATTTTACTGTTTTTGTTTAGTCTGGCTTATGCTCAGCAAGCAAAATATGTATTCTATTTTATTGGTGATGGAATGGGAGTAAATCAAGTGAATGGTACGGAAATGTATCTTGCGGAGCAGGAAGGCCGTATTGGAGTAAAACCATTGTTGTTTACTGCATTTCCCATTACGGGTTTTGCTACAACATTTTCTGCTTCCAATTCTGTTACTGATTCTTCGGCTGCGGGGACAGCTCTTGCCACCGGAAAAAAAACATATAATGGAGCTATTAGTATGGATAATGAAAGGAATGTCCTTCAAACTGTTGCTGAACAAGCGAAAAGGTCCGGTCGGAAAGTGGGCATAGTAACAAGTGTCAGCGTGGATCATGCAACTCCTGCTGTGTTTTATGCTCATCAACCGGATCGTAACATGTATTACGAAATAGCTCTCGATCTTCCAAAGGCTGGATTCGACTTTTATGCAGGTAGTGGCTTTTTGAAGCCTGCAACTTTTGCCAATGGGAAAGAAGCACCAACAGTTTTTCCTGTCTTTGAGGAGGCTGGATATGCGATAGCCAGAGGTCTGGATGATTTTAAAATAAAAGCTGCACAAGCCGGTAAGATGATTCTTATCCAGAAAGATGGTGCATCGCCTTCCAGTTTACCTTATGCTATCGACCGTAAGGAAGGGGATATGACATTGGCACAAATTACGGAAAGTGCCATCTCTTTCTTGACCAAGGACCGGGATAAAGGTTTCTTTTTAATGGTTGAAGGTGGGAAAATAGATCATGCCTGCCATGGTAATGACGCTGCTACTGCTTTTGAAGAAGTCATTGATATGGATAATGCGGTGAAAGTGGCTTATGAGTTTTACAAGAAACATCCGAAGGAAACTTTGATTGTTGTTACGGCTGACCATGAAACGGGTGGTATGGGTTTAGGGACTATCAAATACGAGTTGTCACTGAAATCTTTGGCTAGTCAGAAGCAATCTCAAGATATCTTGTCGCGTTATATTACAAACTTGCGGAAAGATAAAAACAATAAAGTTTCTTGGGAGGATATACAATCATTATTGGCTGATAAAATGGGCTTCTGGAAGGAACTGCCATTATCTTGGGAGCAAGAAAGGATGTTGCGTGATGAATACGAACTTTCTTTTAGAAGAAGGAAAGCTGTTTTTGAAGAGACCCTTTATGCACGTACTGAACCTCTTGCTGCCGCAGCCAAGAAAGTGATGAACCAGATTGCCATGGTGGGGTGGACGAGTGTAAATCATACAGCTGGATATGTACCGGTTTTTGCTATAGGCATCGGTTCCGAGCTGTTTAAAGGAAAGATGGACAATACGGAAATCCCGAAACGAATAGCGAAAGCTGCTGGATATAAATGACAATAGGTATGGAAAAGGCCATTCTAATTCAAATGATTGGAATGGCCTTATTTTTTAGCTGTTATTTATTGAATAGAAATCAGTCGCAGACTCTCTGCCGGAACCTGAACCCTACTGTGGCTTGTATACATTGATAAGATTGATTTCAGTATTCAGAGGTAAATTCTCAGAGGAACTGCCTACCCTGATGATGGCAGGACCTTCTTCGAAAGTCCAACCATGTTTCTTTTCGTCCCAATGGCACAACTGTTCCAGAGGTATGGAGATAGTAATTTCTTTACTTTCTCCGGCTTTTAGGGCTACTCGCTGGAAACCTTTCAGCTCGTGTGCCGGACGTTCGATGGCAGATTGAGGGCGTGTGATGTAGACTTGTGCTACTTCTTCCGCATTCATTTTTCCTATATTATCTAATGTGAAACTGACGTCCACTTGGCTTTTGTTGATTTTGGCTTGCAACGCTGAATATTGGAAATTTGCATAAGAGAGTCCATGGCCGAATGGATAAAGAGGAGATATATTCTTAGTGGCATACCAGCGATAACCCACAAAGATGTCTTCGGCATAATCAGCTTCGGCTTTTTGCTCTGCACGGAATTTATCTCTGTTTACGAGGTCTACGAATACATCGCGTGGCCTTTCTGGTTGTTGCTGAGGGTAAACCCCTAAATGATAGGCTGGCGAATCTTCCAGTTTTATAGGAAAAGTGAAAGGTAATTTCCCCGAAGGCGAAATTTTCCCGGACAGTACATCTGCTAAGGCATGTCCTCCCTCTGAGCCATTAAACCAAGATACTAGAATACTTGAAGAGTTTTTTTCTATTGTCTGCAAATCAACAGGACCACCAATTACCATTACCGAAACAATGTTTGGCTTGGCTTTGGCTATGTTCTGTATTAATTCGTCCTGATGCGATGGTAAAGTGATGTTTTTGCGGTCAGAACCTTCTGTTTCCACTTCGCGGTTGTTGCCTCCGACAAAGATGACCAAGTCCGCCTCTTTGGCTAAGGCAATCGCTTCTTGAACCAGCCGTTCGCTTTTTTCTCTGATTTCTTTCTCTGATGAGGCTGTTTCGCTGCTGTTGCGCTTGTGCTGTGAGGAACGTTCCTGCGGCAGGTAACCTTGTGCATACTTGATTTTGACATTGGTTCCCTCATAAGCCTTCTGTAGTCCTTCCAAGGGTGTAATTTCATATAAAGCCTTGACACCGGCACCTACACCGCCCGTAGCCATATGCCGGACTGCATTGTCTCCGATGACGGCTATGTCCTTCACTTTTTCGGTGTTTATGGGCAGCAGTCCGGAGTTTTTGAGCAATACGATGCTTCTGGAAGCTACTTCATAGGCAATCTGCTGCTGGGCAGGCAGGGAAGTCATTTGGGTATTGGCTTCTTCTTTGGGAACAGCCGGGATAGCCAGCCGCACACGAAGCAGGTTCCTTACTTTCTCGTCAATGACTTTTTCCGAGACGACACCGGCTTGTACCGAATCGAGCAATGCCTTACCAAAATATCTGTCGTTGGGCATCTCTACATCAAGACCTCCCAGTGCAGCTTTTGTGGTGGAGTGGGTGCCTCCCCAGTCGGAAATGACGATACCCTTAAATCCCCATTCACCGCGTAGGATTTTATTCAGGAGGCGGTCATTCTCCGAGCACCATTCACCTGACACTTTATTGTAAGCAGCCATTACACCGTAGGCATTGGCTTTCTTCACAGCCGCCTCAAAAGGGGCGAGGTAAATTTCTCTCATGGCACGTTCGGAAACTTTTACGTCTACGAATCCGCGCATGTTTTCTTGGTTGTTCAGTGCATAATGTTTCAGACAGACAGCTTCCTGATGGTCTTGTGCACCTAATGTATAGTTGACAGCCAGTTCACCACTCAGTAGGGGGTCTTCACTTAAATATTCGTAAGTACGTCCTCCGGTTGGGATGCGTTGTATGTTGATGGCCGGCCCTAAGATCATGTCTTTACCCCGGAGTTTAGCTTCGGCAGCCATTCCCTCTCCGTATTTGTATGCCATTTCCGTGCTCCATGTAGCTGCAAGGGCAGAGCCTGTCGGGAAGAAAGTGGCGGAATCGGTGCTTAAATGCAAGGAGTTCCATGAATGCGGTTCCATTTCTTCGCGAATGCCGAAGGGACCGTCGGCATATTCTATGTCAGGTATATTCAGACGTTCGACACCTGCCGATGAAAACATGTTTTTTCCGTGGAGCATGTTTATTTTTTCTTCCAGTGTCATTTCTGCTATGATGTTTGTGATTTCGTCCTCGTGTTGTGTTAGGGGATTGACTTTTTCATTGGTAGGACTACATGCAGAGAAACATCCTCCTATGCAAATTAGTAATGATACCCGTTGGCGGAATTAAATTCAAAGAATACTTATGTCTAAAAAGTTGCGCATATCGTTGATTTTGGGATCGTAAATTAAACTGTGTCAGCGTTCTTCTCTGACTTTAAAATATCAGGTTTTTCATTTATCCATTTCACTTAATGGGTAATGAGGAACCTGAGTTTTGTTGGTAAAAACGGTTAGGGGGCGATCCCCTAATCGTTTTTGCTTTCAATGGTACAAAGTCTCCCCATCGTTTTGTTGGTTTACAAAACTAATAAATAAAGTGGATATAGCTTGTTTTTCCTAAAATAATTTGAACCTATCCGGATATAATATAGCCAGTTGTTGGGCTGTCTTTCCCCAGTTAGCCAAAGGCATCGTCCACTTTTTGCGTATATTCCGATAGGCCAGATAGACTAATTTCTCTAAAGCAGTATCGTTGGTAAATACACCTTTGTTTTTGGTTACTTTTCTAATTTGTCGATGATAGCCTTCTACGGTGTTGGTGGTATAAATCATCTTTCTAATGCTATCTGAGTACCGGAAGTAAGCAGAGAGTTTATCCCAGTTCTCTCTCCAAGACTTGATAACGATAGGATAATCTTCTCCCCATTTACGTTCTAAATTATCCAACTCAACCTCCGCTTGCTCCTTGCTTACAGCCTGATAAACCAATTTAAGGTCTTTCATAAATGTCTTTTGGTTTTTACTGGCCACATACTTGATGGAATTGCGTATTTGATGAACAATGCAAGTCTGAACTGTGGTTTCCGGAAAAACACTTTTGATGGCATCTGAAAAGCCTGTCAGATTATCCGTACAGGCAATCAGAATGTCTTTCACACCACGAGTTTGTATATCAGAGAGACAAGACAACCAAAAATTGGCTCCCTCGCTTTTAGAGATATACATACCCAACAAATCTTTATACCCATCGGGGCTGATGCCGATGATATTATAAATAGCTCGTGTAACAGGGCGATTCTTTTCGTCCATTACCTTGTAGTGAATGGCATCCATCCAAACGATAGCATACACATTTTCCAATGGGCGACTTCGCCAGGACTGTATTTCAGGGAGAACTCGATCGGTGATAGAGCTTATCGTCTCTGCAGAGACTCGATTACCTAAATTCTCTTCCATCCAGTCACTGATTTCACGGGTGCTATTGCCCAAAGCGTATAAGCCGATTATGCGGTCAGCAACGCCATCAGCCAAAATACGCTCACGCTTTCTTATAAACTCAGGCTCAAAGGTTGACTCCCGGTCACGGGGCGTGTGGACAGTTACTTCTCCAAGAGGAGTCTGAACCTGTTTGGGGGTATAGCCATTACGACGATTACCACCGGAACGTTCTTTCTCATCCATGTGAGCATCCATCTCACCTTCCAAGGCAGCATTGAGGATGCTTTCCAACAAAGGAGCAAAGGCACCGTCCTTGCCTAATAAAGACTTGCCCGATTTTAGTTGCTCTAAGGCTTTGTTCTTGATACTTTCAAAATTGAATTCTTCTTTCATAAAAAAACTGTGTTAGTAAAGATAATATTTTTTTCTTTACTGACACAGTTTAAATTACAATCTCTTGATTTTTGGTAATTTAGTAGTGGCCAAACTATTAAATACAAATCCCCGTATGCACAACTTATATACAAAATTCGCCAAAATTCTTGAGATATGCAAGCAGCTTTCTGATAAACTTGTGAATGAAAAAGGAAACATTCCTCGTCGTGGTCCAATTTCTAAATTTTCGGATTTGGAAGTTGTTGCATTATCTCTTGCAGCTGAATCTGAAAGTATAGACAGCGAGAACTGGCTCTTCGAATCAAAGCTCAATGAATACCAAGACAAGATACCCAATCTCATATCACGCAGGCAATTCAATGACCGGCGGAAACACACCGCGGGATTGTGTAAGCAAATCCGTAAGCGAATGGCGGAGATTATAGACGGCGGAGAAAACCTCTTTTTTGTGGATTCCAAACCTATAGAGGTATGCCGTGTTGCAAGAGGGAAACGGTGTAAAATGGGACGTACAGGAGAGTTCTCGCAAGCACCGGATTTCGGATTCTGTGCGGCACAGAATACTTATTATTTTGGCTACAAACTCCATGCTGTCTGTGGATTAAGCGGTGTCATACATTCTTATGACCTTTCAAAGGCAAGTATGGATGACCGTAAGTTCATGAAGGATGTCAAGCTCATTTATCACGACTGCAACATGTATGGGGACAAAGGATATATCGGAGCGGACATACAACTTGATTTGTTTGAAACAGCGCATATAAGGCTTGAATGTCCCTATCGTATCAACCAAAAAGACTGGAAGCCCACTTTCATTCCTTATGCAAAGGCCCGCAAGAGAATAGAAACGCTCTTCTCACAACTGACGAATCAGTTTATGACCATCAGAAACTATGCTAAAATAACAAACGGTCTATTTGCCAGAATTATTGGCAAGATTAGTGCGATGACCGTATTGCAATATATCAACTTTATTAACGGAAAACCTATTGGGAGAATTAAATACGCACTAATTTAATTCCGCCAATGGGTATGCAATCATTCTTTCCTACTCAGGGGTTACGTGTGCCTAGTGGAATGTTTTTGAGGTCAAGTTATTGTGGGAACTATCATAACGCCACCACCGATTTAAATAATCGGGTGAATATCTTGCATATTCATAGGGATGTCAGTCTTTTTAAAATATTCGAAACTGACTTTCAAATGTATTATGTCAAGTCAGTAGCCGGCTCCGTAAGATGCGTGCGCGACCATAAATGAAACGGAAAGAACTATTACTTGGGATTCCGGTGGCGGCAATTGCCATCGTTTGCATTGTTTGCATCGTTTGTGTCGTTTGCAGCGGTTGCAACAGTTTCCACGGACGGCAACGGGCCACTCATGGAGGGGACAACTCCTCTGCCGATACCCTGCAAGGCTCTCCCCGTGAGTTGCCCCTGCCGGAAGTTCCGGCTTTGCTCACCGCCCCCGAAGAACGGGCGGCCTACGTGCTGGAACACTTCTGGGACGGGATGGATTTCCGTGATACCCTCCGCAGCCGCGACCGCCTGTTCATGGAGCAATGCTTCGTGAACTTCCTCTCCCTCTTCCCCCATGCGCTGCCCCAGTCGCTGCCTTCCCCCGTAGGCAGGCTGCTGCAACGGGCGGCAGTGGATTCCGTCGCCTTCCGCTTGGTCAATAGCCTGGCGGAGCATTATTTGGACGACCCCAATTCCCCCATGCGCAACGAGGAGCACTACATCCTCTTTCTCGAAGCCCTGCTCAGCCTGCCCGGCTTGCCTGAAGCGGAACGCATACGCCCTGCCTACCGGCTGGAGACCACCCGGAAGAACCGTCCCGGCACCATTGCCGCCGACTTTGCCTACACCGACCACCGGGGAAAGAGGCAGACCCTGCACGGCACGCCAGCCCCCCGGCTCCTGCTGCTCTTCTACGACCCTGCCTGTTCCCATTGCGCGGAGATACTGGATGCCTTGCAGGAAAGCCCGGCTCTCACCCGGCTGATAGCCGCCGGAGAACTGGCCGTGCTTGCCGCCTATACCGAAGGCGACCGCCGCCTGTGGGACGAGACGAAAGCCGCCCTGCCGCAGGAATGGACGGTGGGCATCGACAACAGCCGCATCGTGGAGCGCGAGCTATACTCCCTGCCCGCCATGCCGGTCATCTACCTGCTGGACAAGGATAAGCGCGTACTGCTGAAAGATTCCTCCCCGGCCGGTCTTGAGGCATTTCTTTCTCCATGCCCGAAATAGAATTACGTGAGTTCGATATAAGAGATTGACTCACATCTGAGCAGTTATGAGTTAAATGTGATATACGGACTATCTCAATCAATCAGCCTCATTACTATCAGCAATATGAGTCAAGCATTTTATATCGAATTCACGTTAGAATGGGTGGAGCTTCATGATTCGAACACCCTGCTCCGTGCCAGCATGCAGGCGCCCACCACGCCCGCCTTGGCCTTCAAGCCGGACTGGATGATGACGGCATCGCGGTTCACAAGGTTCAGCGAGTATTTCCTCACGGCGGTGCGGATGGGCTGGATGATGTAGTCGCCCGTCAGTGAGAGCGTTCCCCCGATGATGACCAGTTCCGGGTTGAAGATGCTGATGAGCCCAGCTATCTGACGGCCCAGCTTCTGCCCTATCTCTTCCACAATCTCGATGCAGAGCAGGTCCTCCTTCTCCACCGCCTCGATAATTTCGTCCATCGTGATCGGGTTTTCGGCCTCCGCCGCCCGTTCGGAGAGGATGGAACTTTCGCCCCGCGCTATCCGTTCCAGCAGGGTGCGGTGCAGGGCCGAACCGGAAGCCTCCGTCTCCAGACACCCCTTCTTGCCGCAGTGGCACAGTATCTCGTTGTCGAAGGCGTTGACGTGGCCGAACTCGCCCGAGAAGCCCGACTTGCCGGTGTATATCTTCCCGTCGATGATGATGCCGATGCCCAGCCCCCAGCTGATGTTGACAAAGAGGATGTCCTTCTCCCCCTTCACGCAGCCCTGCACCAGCTCGCCGTAGGTCATGGCGCGTGTGTCGTTGTCTATGCATACGTTGCATCCTATCTTCTCGCGCAAGACTTCCGCCAGCGGCCGCTCGGAGAAGTTGAAGGTACTGAAGCTGTAGCCCGACTCGGGGTTCACCCGCCCGGAGATGTTGAGGTTGACATTGAGTATCTTCCCGGTTTCGATGCCCGTTTCGCGGATGAACTCCCGGACGAGGACACACAGCTCTTCCAGCCCCTCCGCCGTATTCTTGAACTTATAGGGGATATTCATCTTCAGATCCACCATGTCTCCCTTGAAGTTCATCAGCCCGATGTTCAGGGTGAACTTCTTGATGTCCACTCCGATGAAGTAGCCCGATTCCGGGTTCAGGCCGTAGAGGCTCGGATGGCGGCCGCTGACGGTCTCCAGCTTGCCGTAGTCGTTGATGTAGCCGTCGTCACACATCTCGTTGATGAACTTGGTGACGGTGGGTACGCTCAAGTTGAGCTCCCTGGCAAGGTCGGGAATTGTGGAGCTACCGTTGTGCATGTAGTGGGTTATGATCCGCTTCTTGAGGAGCCCGTTCTTGCTCCCGATTTCTATTTCATTTAGTAAATTATGTGCCATATGCTTATTGTTTGTTCACATTATCCCTTATATACCTAAATTCCATATTTTTTCGGACTCTATTCGGTCGATATTTTGGTGTGTATAACCGTATATCCATAATATATTTAGAAATAAACGATTAATAATCGTTAATTATTAAACAATCATTAATGAAAAATATTACAAGATGATGCAAATATAATAAATATATTTATATTTGCAAGGTGACAATTAAACATTTATCATAGTAAGTTAATTTAAAATCTATACTTCGAGCGAGAAACACAACTGTTCGCCGCTCCGTAAAGACAAGCAACACCTGATAAGCTTATTTTAAATTTATTAAATATGAGTACTCGCAGAGATTTTTTAAAAAAAACAGCGTTGTTCGGCGCTTCCATGGTGGCTGCCCCTTCGCTGATGGCCGGCGGCCGGGAGGAAGGTTCATTCTTCGTTCCCGGGCAGGAAGGGATTACCCCCGCACCGGCAGCAGGCAACGCACTCCGCATCAGCGGCACCTTCCTGGATGAGATTTCCCATGACATCCCCCACCAGAACTGGGGCGAGAAAGAGTGGGACCGGGACTTCCGCCACATGCGTGCCATCGGCATCGACACCGTCATCATGATCCGTTCCGGCTACCGCAAGTTCATCACCTATCCTTCCAAATACCTGATGGGCAAGGGATGCTATGAGCCGGGCACCGACCTGCTGGACATGTTCCTCCGCCTGACAGACAAGCATGGCATGAAGTTCTACTTCGGCCTCTACGATTCGGGCCGCTACTGGGACACGGGCGACCTCTCCTGGGAGATTGAGGACAATAAATATGTAATAGACGAAGTGTGGCAGCAGTATGGCAGCAAGCACAAGAGCTTCGGCGGATGGTACATCAGCGGCGAGATAAGCCGTGCCACCAAGGGGGCCATCGATGCCTTCCATGCCATGGGCAAGCAGTGCAAGGACGTTTCCGGCGGACTGCCCACGTTCATCTCTCCGTGGATTGACGGCAAGAAGGCCGTCATGGCAAGCGGCAGCAAGCTGACCAAGGCCGATGCCGTGTCGGTGGACGAGCACGAGCGCGAGTGGAACGAAATCTTCGACGGCATACACGACGTGGTAGATGCCTGCGCCTTCCAGGACGGGCACATCGACTACGACGAGCTGGATGCCTTCTTCACGGTGAACAAGAAGCTGGCAGACAAGTACGGCATGCAGTGCTGGACCAATGCCGAGAGCTTCGACCGCGACATGCCCATCAAGTTCCTCCCCATCAAGTGGGACAAGCTGCGCATGAAGCTGGAGGCAGCCGGGCGTGCGGGTTACGACAAGGCCATCACCTTCGAGTTCTCCCACTTCATGAGTCCGCAGTCCGCCTACCTGCAGGCAGGCCACCTGTACGACCGTTACAAGGAGTATTTTGGAATTTAGAATTTCATTTTTCATTATTAACAGTAAACTAACATGAAATCTACAGTCAATTTCTCTTATCTGATTTTCCTCTCCGTGGTGGCCGCTCTAGGCGGATTCCTCTTCGGCTACGACGCGGCGGTCATCTCCGGCACCATCTCGCAGGTGACG
>OGYE01000729.1_pt1 | contig 21620 bp, 24 predicted proteins | sample 1576471 | NCBI WGS metagenome assembly OGYE01 (sample SAMEA3541532, study PRJEB24748) | human gut metagenome | biome: human gut; feature: human-associated habitat; material: faeces | place: China | collected 2012
CCTGCAGCTAAAGTTTCAAACACTTCATTCGCATTATTTATTTTTGAGATTTCATTTTTCAAGTACATAGGCACTTCGTTCAACAATAATCCATTTTGTGAAGCAATTAAATCAATGATATTTTCTCTTACACTTAACGATTCATCAATTAAACGATTATAGTATGGAATACCACCAAACACACTATATAATGCTACTTTGTCTTCATTTGAAAAAGATGGATAAAATAGACTTGAATCATAATAATCCATTGGTTTTATATCTAAAACCCTTGTGAATCGACCATACAAAGGATTTTCTCGTTCAATCAAAGACTTCATTGTATCTACATAAGAACCACATACAATAAACTTCATATTAGAAGTATCTTTATAATGGTCTATGAGAGATTGTAAAATACTGTCAAGTCCCTTTGCATTTTCCCGTAAATACGGATATTCATCCAGGACAAGAATCATCGGTTCTTTTTCTGACATTTTAAAAAGGAATTGCAGCAAGGCTTCAATATTCTCAAATGCCGGTTTGGGAAAATCAAAGATTTCAGCGATAAGCTCTGCTAAACTATCCACATTATTGCGTTCCGTAGTCTGCTTACATTCATAGTAAATACTTTTTATGTCTGTTTCTTTTAGTGCCTGCTTAATAAGCTCGCTTTTGCCAATTCTCCTCCTGCCATAAATCAAAGAAATCATCTGACCGTCTGAAAGAAACATCCTATGCAGTTTTTTTCTTTCGTTTTCTCTTCCATAGAACATACTCAATATCCTCCAAGCCTCAAAATATGAGATGATATATATAGTATAGTGAGAGTATATGCAGATGTCAATTTTTATTCGGTTGCAGTCGAGTCAACCGTAACCGAATTAAATTTATAAAATAACGACCAACCGAACCTACTACCGGCAGCTTCTCCCCTTCAATCACCCAATGCCATTAAGCCAGTTGTTCGAAGTTTTGTTCGATAGCTCAGTTGTTGTCAAATATCCGATATTTTGAACTCAAAAAGCCAAAAACAGGTATGCCAAAAAGACAGATGCTGTCCATCTGCCAAAAAGAAGGATATTCAGTTGCAGAACTTACCGATATCCAAAATGAATTGCGCTGATTCCACGGAGAGGCCGTTGAAACTGCCGGAACCTGTCTTTCACTGCGTGGACATATTTCATCATCAGCCGGATAATATCGATGTGCCTTCCAGAATCCCTGCGCATGAAGAACTTTCTGGCTGTTTTTAATGCTGAAGAAAAGTCAAGTTCATAGAGATACTTGTTGCTGCCATCCCGTTTCTTTTTCAGGTTTTCTTCTGCCGCTTCGTTTGCGATAAAAATGCCGAAATTGCATTGGAACAATTGGTGCCTGACACAATAAACTTGCAATAGGCTGCTTTTTTCTGTTGAGCAAGAAGTATCTTTTAATTCATATTTAGGTGGTTTGTCAATAGCAATAATATTTAATGCATAATCTGATTTAAGAGTGAATTTCAAATTTTAGATTTTCAATAATCATGGGATAAAAATAACAGGGAGGATTATAGTTTTCGGAATAAAGCCGATATATAATATTAGAAACAATAAATAATAAAGAACGGATTCAGAGAAGGAGGACAAAGGATATGTCAATGAATGTGAATACAACGGGTACTGTTTATGGAAGTTATCAGAATACCTACAAGGCAGGTACAGTAGATAAGAAAAAAGAAACAGCGAAAACAACAGAAAATGATAAGGTCAAGAAAAATGTGACAGAAAGTATAGCCGAAAAAAATCTAAGTAAAGAGGCACAAAAAATGCTTAAAGATATGCGTGGCTCAAGAACAGATATGGACTTTATGGTTGCAGATTTTGAAAATGGTGATAATGCTAAAGATATTTTAGCACAAAGTGATAAAGAGTTTACGGTTATTTTCTCAAAGGAAGAAATGGAGAAGATGGCATCCGATCCCAAATATTATGCTGAAAAGATGCATAGTATTGAAGGTGCTTTGCGTATGTCGGATGAAATCAATGCTCAGTTTGGATTTGAAAGAGCATTTGGTAAGACAAACGGAATAGAAAACAGTGCAGATACTGATACAAAAATAACAAAGTTTGGTATTTCTTTTAATAGTGATGGAACTACAACATTCTTTGCTCAATTAGAAAAAACATCAGCTAGTCAGAAAGAATATCTTGAAAAAATTCAGGAAAAGAAAGCTGCGGAGAAGAAAGAGGCGAAGAAAAAGGAACAATTAAAGCAAATTGAAGTAAAAAAAGCTACTGTTCAAGCAAATTCAAAAGATGAACTTTTGGATAAAATTAAAAATATTGAATGGAATTCTATCAAACCAGAGGATAATAAAATCGGTGGAAGATTTGATTTTTCAATTTAGTATATTTAGATGGGGATGATTACATAAAGTATGGAGATAGATTCATTATGAGAAAACGTTTTTTTTCTATTATTGTATGTGTTGTCATGCTTTTTACAATGAATGTCACAGCTTTTGCGGCAGAAACTCAGGAAAATTATTCGGAGACGGAGAAAACAATGACATTTGAAATAACTCCGACAGCATTAACTTCTGGATCATCACGACATTCTGTTGGAATGTTAAATTCCTTTTTTGGAACAAATGATACAGTGGCAACTTCCGCTCTTGGTTCTTTTACAATCAGCAGCACATCTGTTCCGTCAGGCTCCACAATCAGTAAAATAGTGGTTACATCCACAAAAAGTAGTGGAAGTAGTGGAAACATCGAATTATTTGTTGCTAAAGATGAGGATAATGGAGATGGCACATTTGACAGATATACAGACAGCAAAAGTTGGAATAGTTCTCTTACTTTTGCAGATTTTGGCAATTATAATTTAAGCCCTGTTGGAAATTATTATGTTCAATTTGAATCTACAAGGTATTCAACGGGAACTGTTGCAGCAGCAACATTAAAAAATATTTATGTCACAGTATACTATCATTAAAATTTTATAATCCCCATTCTAAACAAGCAAAGATGTTGTTATTCAGTTAGCAGCATCTTTGCTTTTAATTGTATAATTGATATGACTATTGAGTTAGAATGACATTGATAGCGATAGAAAGCTATATATTACAGAAGCAGACTTTGATAAAAAAGCATTTGAGAGATTATATAAATTGAATATTATATAATCAGAGGTATATAGAACATGCACAGAGACACTATATTTCAATATGAAACAATGGTGCCTGACACAATAAAAACGCATAGCCAAACTTCGCTCGGTATAACTGCCTGATTGTGTCGAAATTCGTATTTTATCAATTATATCTGATAAAACTAGATTTGCGGTATTGAAAATCAGTTATAGCCGTGGTACCATATAGACAGTTTCAGAAGGGAGGCTGGTCTACATGATTAAACGAGAAATTTATATGAGCCGTATCCGTCCTTTTATCGGAAATGAGCTGATAAAGGTTCTGACAGGGATTCGCCGTAGTGGAAAATCTGTCATGCTGAGCCTGATCCAAGAGGAACTTGCCCAAAACGGGGTCCAACCAGAACAGTTTATTTCCCTGAATTTTGAGAACATGAGCAATGCACACCTTTGTACGGCTGTTGCATTGCATGATGAAATCCTTCGCAGAACAAAAGAAATCAGCGGCAAGGTTTATCTGTTCTTCGACGAAATCCAAGAGGTGGCTGATTGGGAAAAATGTATCAACTCTTTCCGGGTGGAGCTGGATTGTGATATATACATTACCGGTTCCAACGCCAAGCTGCTTTCCGGTGAGCTTGCCACTTATCTTGCCGGACGGTATGTGGAGTTCGTGATTTACCCGTTTTCATTCAGAGAGTTTATGGAGCTGTATCACACCGTTTACGAAGGTGCAGACGAAAGACAATGCTTTACAAAATATCTGACGCTGGGAGGAATGCCCTATTTGAGCAACCTTCGCTACGACGATGCCGCCAGTCGTCAGTATTTGCGGGACTTGTTCAACTCCGTAGAGCTGAAAGATATTATCAAGCGAAACAATATCCGTGATGTGGATATGCTGGAGAGAATTATTGCTTATATAACTTCCAACATCGGCACTACCTTTTCTTCCACAGCCATTTCCAAGTATCTGAAAAGTGAAGGGCGCTCCGTTTCACCAGAAACGGTACTGAACTACATCAAAGCCTGCACGGACGCATTCCTGTTTTATCAGGTGAAGCGCCAAGACCTCCAGGGAAAGAAAATCCTGACCGTCAACGAGAAATACTATGTTGCAGATCATGGTGTCCGGGAAGCCGTGTACGGTGGCAACATGAAGGACATTAACCTTGTCCTTGAAAATGTTGTCTACATGGAGCTGCTGCGCCGTGGTTATTCTGTGACTGTTGGGAAAGTCTCTGACAAGGAGATTGACTTCGTATGTGAAGATCATGGGAAAAAGCTGTATGTTCAGGTTTCCTATCTACTTGCCTCGGAGGAAACCATCCAGCGTGAGTTTGGGGCGTTTGCCGGTGTTCGTGACAATTTCCCGAAATACGTTGTAACGATGGACGAACTGGATATGAGCCGAGATGGAATCAAACACCGCAATATTCGTGACTTCCTGCTGGCAGAGGAATGGAACTGAAATGTTCTTCTTTCACCAGAAGATATGCAGAAGTTCTTCCAATGCCGAGAATGAAAAAACAATGGTGCCTGACACAATAAATATTATGATATGTCTGTATTTAACCGCTGTATAGAAACCGGGAATGTTCTCTTAATACTGGAATGTTGGCAGGATGTCCACCCGGCGCTTGTCAGTATCCCAGTGAAATGGGAATACAGCTCGCCGTATGGACTTTTGTATGCTCTGAATCCGCCGGATGATGTTATGCAGTTTGAAAACAATGGTGCCTGACACAATAAATATTGTATAAATGTCAATGCTGTTGTGGTACATGTTGTATTCTGCGTAAATGGTATTCATGTTGTGTCTCCTTTAAACCAATAAAAATATAGAAGCATTTCAATCAGTTCACAATGTCACTTTTATTTTGTGTTATACTGTTTTATATAATTTTCTTGCCCTTGTTTTTGCCCTTATCAGAGTTCGTAAACACTGGTGGGACGATATAACGCAAGGGAAACAATAAGGGAAAGCTCACCTGCGATAAACTTTGTGTTTTCAAGGGATTGAGAGATATTTGATAATAAAATATAACAGTTATTAAATCCCTTGGAATATATGAAATCTCAATTCCAGTTTGACGAGGAGGTGCTTTACATGAATAAGAGTATATCAAGGATTATCGGTGTGATAATGCTGATTGTAGCTTTTGTATTTATAATGTTTGCATTGAACCATCCAGAAAAGAGTTTTCCTTGGAACAATACAATTACGTGGTTACTGTATGGTGTATATTTTCTTGTGACAGTAGTGCTGCTTATTGCTCCTAAAATGAAGAAGTGAGAAATTCCCGTTTATTGGGAAGTCACAGAGAACGAAAATCGATATTTATAGGAGGTAAAGCAGAATGAAATGTCCATATTGTGGTGAAGAAATGATAAGAGGATACCTAATGAGCTCACGAGACATTACTTTTGCAGTTGATAATCTGACAAAAGTTTTTCGCATTAAAAAATCGGACGATCTGGAATTAAGTAAAGGTTCAGAAGGAATCCCTCATTGTGAAGCTTATCGTTGCAATAGTTGCAAAAAGATTTTGATTGATTATGCGAATAGATAACTACTTCACCAAGCACATTTTTCAACCGGAATGTGTACCGCCCATGCAGAGCCAACACATTCCGGTCTGTTAAGGAACAAATCAGCCCTTACTACGATAGCAGACACCGAACCAACTATGCGCAAAAGACAAGTTTAACGAATAGTTGCTAAGATTTTTGACAAACCCAACAGCTTATTCCTCGTCTTCACTGTAAGTAACATCAGTCGTGACGCTGCCGTCTGTGAAATCAAACTTCGCAACAAACCGCTTCACACCAGAATAAGATGTGTTACCGTCTTTTCCATCAAGCCATTTACCTTTGGCAGCAAACGACGGATTTATCTGGTACACGCCACGGTTTATGCGTCTGATGGCATTACAGTTGCACAAAGCAGCAAGACCCTTCTTGAGACTGTCTTTGCTTTTCCAACCACAGCTGGTCATATACAGTTCATCGTATGGTTTCCCTGTATTGACCAGCTGAGAATGTTCTAAGTCGTCACTTACGCATGGTGACATATTCATCGCAAGTGCGATGAATAGATCTTTATAGGCACTTGGAACATTGTAGAACTCCATCCACATGTTAGCATACAGCTTGATGTAGGACGGTTCTCCATTTTCAATGGTTACCTCTCGCTGTGATACACGTTTTTCCTTGATGTTACCTTTACCATCAAGTGTCTGTTTCACTTCCACATCACTTAATATTTTACTCATAAAAAATACTCCTTTTTTAGATATTTTTTTATACTATTTTTTTGTGTACAATTATAAATAAAAGATTACATTAGATAGAAGAAGCCAGCATACATGCGGTCTACAGCCGACAAAAGTGGAAACAGGTTCCCTAGAAAGTGGAAACACATTCCCCTTTCTATCAAAATTAGTGTAATAGAAATTCCACTTTTTGTCAATGGAAACACACCCATAAAAGGGAAAATTCTTTCCACTTTCTTATGGCGAAGACTGGCGGCTTCGGACTACGTCCTCAGCGCAATAAAGTCTACTGTGTCTGTGGTCTGCGACCACAGACAAATAAAGTGCTCTCGCCTGCGGCTTGAGCACTTATATTCTACAGTCAGTATTCACGGTGAGGGTTGTAGAATGAATGATGTGTGCAGACACGAAGTGGATGCACACATCACATCTTTAGAAATTCAGATATGAGAACTCATCTTCCCCACGATGATGCACAACAGGAGCATTCTTCAAACCGTCCCCTCTCTGCCTTGCTTCTCTGGTCGCTATCATCTCATTCACGGTCTTATTAAGGTCTTTGGACTTCTTGGCAAGCGTGTTCTCACGCTGTTCCAAGTCCTTTTCCCTCTCAGACAGCTCTCTGAGGCGTTCAGAGGCTCGTAGAGCCTGTTCCTGCTCTTGAAGAGCTAAATCATGCTGTTTCGTCCTTAAAGCCCGTTCTGACGCTTCCAGCGCCTTCTGACGGGCTTGTAAGTCCTTTTCAGCAACAGTACGAGCCTTCAGCTCTTTTACTGAGTACTTGCCCTTCGTCCTGCCGTTGAGAACTAAACCCTTAACACCGAACTCGTCCTGCATCCGCTTTTCTAAGTCCTTATGCACCGCTCTGAGTTCCGAGCGGGTAAACAGTGCCTTAGCACTAATCCTGTTATCTTTGACCGGAACCATTGGCATGTGCATGTGTGGCGTAGCTTCGTCCATGTGAACGTACCCGTTCAGCACGTTGTCAGCTCCGTAACGGTCACACATAAAGTCAAATGCTACAGTGAAGAACTGTTTGACCTTCTTAGGGTCATTACAAAGCTCCTGCGGGCAGGTAATGACCCACGAAGACATCACATTAAGGTCTTTCCTGGAAGAATGCTCTACATGGTTCAGACGACGTTCCACGTCGCTATTGAGCTGGTAATGGAACCGTCGAGGTCTCATCATGTAGTTGTTCTCCGTCCGTTTTGGGTCAATTCTTCCGTCTGCATTGTTGCATTCAGGTTCTCTTTCCAGTTCGTTTGTTACTCTCTTTACATCAGCTTTTTTGAAATGTGTTACATGCATTTTTGTGTCTCCTTTCCACGGTGATGGATTTCTAAGACGCAAAAATCTTTTTTAAAGGTATAGCACGCTAGACCTTGACCTTAGTGAAGGGTCAAGGTAGCGTGTTCTCATGGGGGTTGCACCCCCGGCGAAGCCTTCCCCTGCTAGGTTACAACAACCCGTCGCAACTACCGCTACGCTTTCGTCAAACTTCCATTTAGCAAATAGTGTTTTAGATAAATAGAACGTGCTCCAGTTGGGAGAACGAATGTCGCACATCAAACAACTACCATTCCAGCTCCGCTTCCATTTTCGCTAAACTACGTCCAGTTTAACGAATAGTTCTATGGAAAGATGACTCTGTAACGCTTCTTAAAGCTTGTTTTGGCTGTTTTAGCAGATTTCCGCGGAATCCAGCAATATGGTGAATGGGCCGTCATTTAGCAGAGATACTTTCATATCAGCACCAAAGATTCCTTTTTCTACCTTGGGAATACTTTCGCGGCACCTGCTGATGATATATTCGTACAGTTCATTCGCCATATCCGGTTTACCGGCGTTGATAAAGGACGGACGATTTCCTTTTTTGCAATCTGCGTACAGTGTAAATTGTGATACCAGCAACAATTCACCGCCCACAGCATGCAGATCCAGATTGGTCTTGCCCTGGGCATCTTCAAAGATCCGCAGACCAAGAAGCTTTTTAATCATTTTATCGGCAATTTCCCTGGTGTCTGTCTCAGCCACACCGATCAGCACCAGAAAGCCTTTGCCGATGCTGCCGGTTACCTCACCGTCTACCTTTACCTCTGCATGCTGTACCCGCTGTATTACAAATCGCATCTGTCTACTTCTCTCCTACGTTTTTCTCTTCTTGATCTTTTTTATTCTGCTCGAAATCAGCTTGATCTTTGATCTCATGATCCCTTTGCAGCCTGGAATCCAGCTGATGGAATCCTTCCTCATCAATATTCTTCAGATAAGAGTACTTTACAGTCTCTACCGGCAGATCCTTTTTTCGAAGGAAGGTATTGACTACTGCCTTAATCGCCGCATAAATTACCGCAAAAATGGGCACACCGACGATCATACCAAGGATTCCAAATAATCCTCCGAATACCGTGATCGCAAAAATAACCCAAAATCCCGTAAGTCCTGTGGAATCACCAAGAATCTTGGGGCCTAAGAAATTCCCGTCAAACTGCTGTAATACCAGAATAAACAGTACAAAATAAACACAGTTTAGCGGATGCATCGGGTCGACCACCAGGATCAGAATAGCACTGGGAATCGCTCCAAGATAAGGACCAAAGAAAGGAATAATATTCGTTACACCTACGATTACACTGACCAGAGCTGCATAAGGAGTCTGAAGTAAGGTGGTTCCGATAAAGCATAGACATCCGATAATAATGGAATCTACGATTTTACCGCCAATGAATCCGATAAAGGTATTGTGAGTAAAACGAAAACTTTTGATCAGTCGGTTGGCGGACTTCTGTTCAAAGAAAGCATATGCCATTTTCTTTGCCTGTCCGGCAAACTTTTCTTTACTTGCCAGAACATAAATAGAAATAATAAATCCTATAATGAAATCCCACAGACCTTTCAGAATATTTATCACACTTAAGGATACTGTCATGATCACCTGACTGGTCTTGGTCAGTACTGTGTCATTTAGCCAATTCTCCAGCTCTACGGAATATTTATCGATCAGTAAAGTAATCTGACGGCCCAAGTCCGGATTATCATCCATGATCTTACTGATCCATTTTGTAAAGTTGCTGATATAGGTATCAAAATTAGATGCAATGTTTACAATACTGGGAACAATCTGAGAAAGCATCATGGCAACCAGACTGTAGATCAGGGCAATAAACAAAAATGCTGTGATCAGAATGCCGATTCCACGGACAATGGAATTGCGCTTCTTATTTTCCTTCACCTTCAGCTTCCGGCACAAAGGGAATAACAGCTTTGTCTCTATATAATTCAATACCGGAGTCAACAGATATGCCGTCACCAGACCATATAACACGGGCATAAGAATTCCTGTGATCGTATGGAATCCTGTTTTGATACTGTTCCCATGGAATAACAGATAATAGAAACAGATACTGGCTGCAATGGTCAGAAATGCGGTCAGACCCCAACGAAAATATTTATTGTTTTTAAAGTCGTATTTCATTTAACTACACCTTTCTTCATAAAATCTTATCTCTTTTAATATACTATGGTTTTGCACTCACCACAAGAAGAAATCTGTCGTTTTTGTTGAAAAAGAATTCCCGGCAGTATAAAATAGATACCAGTAAAAGAATGGAGATAACAATGACATTACAAAAAGTATTGAGCCGTGTCAGACAGGCTGTGGATGATTATCATATGATCGAAGAAGGTGACCGGATCGCAGTGGGGATCTCCGGCGGTAAGGACAGCCTTACTCTCCTGCTGGCTTTATATGAACTCAGCAAGTTTTATCCGAAGCATTTTACGCTTATTGCAGTAACAGTCGATCTTGGATTTCTCAATCTGAATCTGGATGAAATCCGTACTCTTTGTGCTGACAGAAACATCCCATATACCATAGTGGATACTTCTATTGCCCAAATCGTATTTGAAGATCGTAAGGAAGACAATCCCTGTTCCCTATGTGCCAAAATGCGAAAAGGTGCTCTGAACGATGCCATCAAGGCGGCTGGATGTAACAAGATTGCATACGCACACCATGAAGATGACGTGGTGGAGACTATGATGCTGTCCCTCTTCTATGAGGGTCGTCTGCATACATTCTCTCCGGTAACTCATCTGGATAAAACAGACTTGACCGTGATAAGACCTCTGATCTACATGAGGGAATCGGAAGTCATCGGCTTTGTGCACAAATATCAGATTCCTGTCGTAAAAAGTCCCTGTCCCGCCGACGGACATACCAGGCGAGAATATGTCAAAGAACTACTTGGGAAGCTTAACAGAGAGAATCCAGGTGTCAAGGATCGTATATTTACGGCAATTCAAAAAGGAAATATGGAAGGATGGACCGGTTACTTTGGCAGTCATTAAAGAAGAAAATTACCACGATGAACAAAATAAGAACAATATTCTGAAGCTTCGTAAGGTACTGGATACGCTTCCACCGTTCTGCAGGGATTTCTTTCGTGGGATTGAACCCTATACATCCACCAGAACCAGGCTTGCCTACGCTTATGACATTCGTCTCTTTTTTGAATTTCTTCATGAGACGAACAGCTTTTGTAAAAAAAGAGAGATTACCGAGCTGCCTTTGTCCGTTCTGGATATGGTACAACGGACGGATATCGAAGAATATCTGGACTATATGAGCCTGTATCAGAAGGACGGAAAAGATATCACCAACGAGGAACGCGGCAAGGCAAGAAAACTTGCCGCTCTTCGGAGTTTCTATAATTACTATTTTCAGAGTGAACGCATTGAAAAAAATACCGCGGCACTGGTTCCTCTGCCGAAACGCCACGAAAAAGAAATCATCCGGTTAGAACCCAACGAAGTGGCGATTCTGCTGGACCAGGTGGAGGACGGCACCAAACTGACCAAAAAAGAACTGGAATATCATAAGAAAACAAAGCTTCGCGATGTAGCGCTTCTGACCCTTTTATTGGGAACCGGTATTCGTGTATCGGAATGTGTGGGACTGGATATTAACGATGTGGATTTCGATAACGGTGGCATCAAGATCCGGAGAAAAGGTGGGTATGAGGCAATCGTCTACTTCGGAGATGAAGTAGAAACCGCTCTGCTCGACTATCTGGAACAGCGGGAACATATCATCCCCGCGGAGGGACATGAAAATGCATTGTTTTTGTCCTTACAGAATCGTCGTATGGCAGTCCGTTCCGTAGAGAATCTGGTAAAAAAATACGCTTCCCGCGTTACCACCCTGAAGAAAATCACGCCCCATAAACTACGCAGTACATACGGTACCGAACTATATAAAGAGACCGGCGATATCTATCTGGTAGCGGATGTTCTGGGACATAAGGATGTCAATACCACAAGAAAACACTACGCAGCGTTGGAAGAACAACGCCGTAAGCAGGCAGCTAATGCCTTTCATCTGCGGGAACACTCTGACAGACATTCGGAGCATCCGGACAACTAATAGCCGTGTAAAAAATAAGCTATCATGCTTATTTTTCACGCTAATTACTTCACAAAATCATAGGAATAATAAGGTACGATCAGAGTCTGTCCGGCTCTGATCGAGTCTTCTTCCGCCAGATGATTAATACTCTGTACTTCTGCAATATATTCTTTCTTATTCTTATATTCATCATAATCGATGTAATCATCGGACAGATCCCACAAGGTCTCTCCGTAGGCAACGGTTACCTGTGTATAATATTTGAACTTCAGCTGATCTTCTCCGGAGCTTGCCAGGGAACGGATTCCGTGATAGGACACTGCACAGAATGCAATCACACAGATGGTAGCAAGCATGGTAACTATTCTGCGCTGCAGCTGACGTCTCCGTCTCAGCTGTCTCTTATATATTCTTAACTCTCTGTCTGTCATATAGTATACACTCTTCTGTACTCTCATAACGCATTTCACCTCATATTAGAAAACGTGTTCGGGAACATTTGTTCTTTATGTTTGTATTATATCGAACATGTATTCTGATGTCAAGTCAAAAATCGAACATATTTTTGGAATATATGTTTGCTTTTTAATTTTTGCTATGCTATAATCATTATATAAATTAACAACAAGAACCAGCATTTATCGGAGGTCATTTATGGGTTATGGAAAGATCACTGCCAAGCAGCAGGAAATATTAGATTATATCAAGGATGAAATTTTGAAGAGAGGTTATCCCCCTACCGTCCGTGAGATCTGTGAGACGGTGAATCTAAAGTCTACTTCTTCCGTGCATTCTCATTTAGAGACTCTGGAGAAGAACGGCTACATCCGCAGAGACCCGACCAAGCCCCGTGCCATTGAGATCTGTGATGACAGTTTCCAGATGGTACGTACCGAGATGGTAAGCCTCCCTGTCATCGGCAATGTTGCTGCCGGACAGCCGATCCTCGCTGAGGAGAATATTCAGGACTACTTCCCCGTTCCCGCCGATGTAGTTCCCAAGGGAGATTCCTTCATTCTGAATGTTCGTGGAGAATCCATGATCAATGCCGGTATTTTTAACGGCGACCGTGTCTTCGTACATGCTCAGAACACAGCACATAACGGCGAGATTGTCGTAGCTTTGATTGATGATTCCGCTACGGTCAAGACATTCTACAAGGAGAAGGGACATATCCGTCTCCAGCCGGAGAACGACACCATGGATCCCATCATCGTCGATGACTGCCAGATCCTTGGCACTGTGTTCGGTGTATTCCGCTTTTACAGATAGCAAAACAGCCTGCAGCGTGATTTGCTGCAGGCTGTTTTTAACTATATTTTACATTTAGTTCTCTGGGAATCTTACCTTCATATAAGAAATAATCTCATCTACGCATCTCTCATATCCCAGCTTAGAGCTGTCCAGACACAGATTGTAATTTCTTGCATCTGTCCATTCCCGTCCGGTATGATACTTATAGTACTCCGCACGGTGCTTATCCGTCTTGTTGATAAAGCGCTCCAATTCCTTCGGGCTCATGCTATGCTTCTTCGCTGCGCCTTCCAGACAATATTCCTTCGGGGCATGAATAAATACGCTGAGGACATTTGGGTAATCCTTCAACACATAATCCGCACAACGACCGATAATGACGCAGGATTCCTCCTTTGCCAGGTCACGGATGATCTTCGCCTGATAGTTAAACAGGTTATCTGTAGATGTGAAATCATCGCTTTCCGGAGGGATCAGTTCTCCGTGATATTCTTTTCTGGCAATATGAAACAGACTGGTGTTTTTCACTTTTTCGTCCGCATTCACGAACAGAGCCTCATTGATTCCGCTGTCATCGCTGGCAAGCTTCATCAGTTCTTTGTCATAATAATGGACATTCAGCTTCTTTGCCAGCATCTCGCCGATGGTTCTTCCTCCGCTTCCATACTGTCTTGCAATGGTAATAACTACATTATTCATTCCAATCACCATACCTTTCTGTCTCTGCTGCTTCCACCCGCAGCGACTTACACCAAGGGTTATTCACCCAGATATGCTTTCTTAATGGAATCATTATTCAGAAGGTCACTTGCTTTGCCTTCCAAAACGATCTTACCGGTCTCTAATACATACGCTCTGTTTGCGATGGACAATGCCTTCTTCGCATTCTGCTCTACTAACAGAACCGTAGTACCGCTCTTGCTTACCTCCTGGATAATATCAAAGATCTCATTTACGAAGATCGGAGACAATCCCATGGACGGTTCATCCATTAAAATGATCTTAGGATGAGACATCAAGGCTCTGCCCATTGCCAGCATCTGCTGTTCGCCACCGCTTAAGGTTCCTGCCATCTGGTTCTGACGTTCTTTTAAACGGGGAAAACGATCAAATACTGTCTCTAAGGTCTGAGCGATCTCTTCTTTATCTTTTCTAGTGTAAGCACCCATCATCAGATTCTGTAATACAGAAAGCTGTGCAAATACTCGTCTTCCCTCCGGTACATGCGCCATACCCATGGATACGATCTTGTGTCCGGGGATCTTAACCAGATCCTGACCTTCAAAAGTAATGGAACCTTCCTTCGGCGTCAGCAGTCCGGATACGGTATGCAGGATTGTCGTCTTACCGGCACCGTTGGCGCCGATCAGTGCAATGACCTCACCCTCATCTACATGGAAGGACACACCCTTTATGGCCTGTATCATGCCGTAATATACTTTGATATCATTTACCTCTAACATTGCCATAGCCATCTATCCTCCTATTCGCCCAGATAAGCCTTGATGACTTCCGGATTGTTCAGCACATCACTGGTCTTACCCTGACACAGCACACGGCCGAAATTCAACACCGTAAGTTCCTCACAGATTCCGCTTACCAGTTTCATGTCATGCTCGATCAGAAGGATCGTCATATCAAAATGCTCTCTGACAAAACGAATGGTATCCATCAGTTCCTGCGTCTCGTTGGGATTCATACCTGCAGCAGGCTCATCTAACAGAAGAAGCTTCGGTTTGGTAGCCAGTGCTCTGGTAATCTCTAACTTTCTCTGTTTACCGTAGGGAAGATTATCAGCCAGTGTATCTGCTTCCGCTTCCAGTCCGAATACCTTCAGAAGCTCCATGGCTTCCTCCGTCATCTGCTTTTCTACTTTATAATATTTGGGCAGACGTAAAATTCCGGTAATGGTACTGTAACCCATGTGGTTGTGTAGTCCTACTTTTACATTATCGATTACGGACAGATCCTTGAAAAGCCGGATATTCTGGAAGGTTCTTGCGATACCTGCCTGATTGATGTCGATGGTCTTTTTGCCGGTGATATCCTTGCCATCCAGGGTAATAATTCCCTCTGTGGGTTTATATACGCCGGTCAGCAGATTAAATACGGTGGTTTTTCCGGCACCATTGGGACCGATCAGTCCATACAGTGCACCTTTTTCAATACTGATATTAAAATCATCTACCGCACGAAGTCCGCCAAAAGAAATGCCTAATTTTTTCGCCTCTAATAATGCCATGATTATTCAGCCTCCTTTTTCACAGACTTCTTACTCTTAAATCCGGCTGCTACTTTCTCTCTCCATTCAATACATTTCGGAGCCCAGTTAAACAGCATCATAACGATCAGTACGATGGAATAGATCAACATACGATAATCGTTCAGTCCACGTAAAAGTTCCGGCAATAACGTCAGAATTACAGAAGCAATAATGGAACCGCGGATGTTACCGATACCACCCAGTACAACGAACACCAGAATCATAATAGACATATTGTATCCGAAGTTCTTAGGCAGTGCTGTCAGGGTAGACAGATTGTGTGCATACAATACTCCTGCCACGCCTGCGAGAGCTGCGGAGATAGAGAAAGCCATCAGCTTATATTTGGTAATATGAATTCCCACGGATTCCGCTGCAATGGTATTATCACGAATAGCCATGATCGCACGACCGTCTCTGGAATGGATCAGGTTCAATACAATGAACAGTGTAACCAGTAATAACACAATACCAATGGTAAAATTGGAGTCATGAGGGGTTCCGGTGATACCCTGCGCACCTTTAATAATGACCTGCCCGTCCTCTGCCATATTCAGATCCATAGTGTTGGTAAAGGAAATGTGGAAACCATTCTCATCCAGTCCCACAAACAGAATATTGACCAGATTCTTAATGATCTCGCCAAATGCCAGCGTTACGATGGCAAGATAATCACCCTTCAGGCGAAGTACGGGAATGCCGATCAGCAGGCCGAAAACACCTGCAAATACAGCGCCGATCAATAACGCGATGAAAAAGCGAAGTCCGGAAGGCATTGCGGTATTTTCCATGACTTTGGAGAAAAAGGCACTGGTAAAAGCACCGATACACATAAATCCGGCATGACCAAGGCTCAACTCTCCCAGGATGCCTACCGTAAGGTTCAGAGATACCGCCAGAATCGCATAAGTACATAGAGGAACCAATAAGCCCTGAAGCAGACTGCTTACCACTCCTGCAGATACAAGGATCTGCATGATCACATAGGCAACGATCACCATTCCGTAAGTAATAAGGTTATCACGGAAGGTTTTATTCATTTTCTTATTCGATAATTTCTTCATATTATTCACCTGCCTCTTCCCTTATACTTTTTCCTGAATATTTTTGCCAAACAGTCCGGCAGGTTTTACCAAAAGTACAACAATCAATACCGCAAACACAATAGCATCTGCCATCTGGGAAGATATGTAGGCTTTGCCGAAGATTTCAATAATACCGAGCAGAATACCGCCGACCAAAGCACCGGGGATGGATCCGATACCACCGAATACAGCAGCTACGAAAGCTTTGATACCCGGCATGGAACCGGTATAGGGTGTCAGGGAAGGATATGCAGAGCATAACAGCACACCTGCCACTGCAGCCAGACCGGATCCGATCGCAAAGGTAAGCGCAATGGTTCCGTCCACATTGATTCCCATCAGCTGTGCCGCTCCTTTATCCTCGGATACCGCCAACATGGCCTGACCTGCCTTCGTCTTATTAATAAATAGCATCAGACCGGCCATAATAACCAGACAGGAAACAATCGTTACGATCGTCTCACCGGTAATATTGATCTGTCCGTCTGCCAGCTTCAGCGCCGGAACAGATACTACAGAGGTAAATGCCTTCGCATTGGCACCAAAGATCAAAAGTGCCACATTCTGCAGCAGATAGCTGACACCAATGGCAGTGATCAGTACCGCCAAAGGGGAGGTTGCCTTTCTCAAAGGCTTGTAGGCTACCTTTTCAATAGCCATTCCAAGCAGAGTACAAGCAACAACAGCTGCCAGAACACCAATCACAGGAGAAAGCCCCATGGTACTGCACATTGTATAAGTAATAAATGCACCGACCATAATAACATCACCATGTGCGAAATTCAGCATTTTAGCAATACCATATACCATGGTATAACCTAATGCGATCAGCGCATAGACACTTCCAAGGCTGATACCGTTGATCAGATAACTGATAAAACTCATGTGAACTACCTCCATTCATGCGAATGCACAAATTATCATCTAAAATAAAGTATAACTAAAATAAAGTATAACAGAACATACCGGGAAAAACAACTGCTCCCCTATTATTGCAAAGTATTTGACATTAAGTAAAGAGGGCTACCCTGCGGTAACCCTCTTTGGAAACTTTGTCAGCAAAATTACATAGCCTTGTAAGCACCATTCTCGATCACAACAGCCTTAGGAGCCTTGTTAGCCTCACCGTCTGCGGTCCAGGTCATGCCGCTACCGGTCAGACCATCTACAGTGATCTCTGTCATGGCAGCCTTCATACCATCACAAATATCAGAAACACTCATATCAGGAGTAACACCGCTCTTCTCGATAGCAGCCTTGATCACATAGATAGCATCATAGCTGTCTGCTGCGAACTGGTTGGGAGTATCACCGTATTTTTCCTTATACTTAGTTACGAAAGACTGGGTCAGATCATCGGTTGCATCAGCTGCGAAAGGAGTTAACAGCATAACGCCTTCGGTCAGAGATACATCAAAGTTATCTACACCACCAAGAATACCATCCATACCGTCACATGAGAACCACTTGGGAGCATAACCCATAGCAGCTGCCTGTGTCAGGATAAGTGCGGATTCCTGATAATAAATAGGAAGGAATACCATGTCTGCTCCGGCATCCTTTGCCTTCTGTAACTGTACGGAGAAATCCGTCTTGTTATCAGCGGTAAAAGCTTCTGCTGCTACGATTTCAAACGGCTGATTCTCAGCTTCTTTTGCAAACTTCTCGTAAATACCGGAAGAATATACATCGGAGCTGTCATAAATAACAGCGATCTTCTCAGCCAGACCGTTCTCACCAATATACTGTGCGGATGCAAGACCCTGGTTAGGATCGGAGAAGCATACGCGGAAGTTGTTATCATACTGAACACATTCTACTGCAGAACCGGAAGGAGTAATCTGGAACATATTGTCCTCTTTGGTCTTGTCGGTAACTGCAATACATGCACCACTGGTGGTAGAACCATCAATGATCTGAGCGCCCCAGTCCTTTAATGCATTATAAGCATTTACGGATTTCTCAGCATCTGCCTCGTCATCCTGGAACTTGAATTCTACCTGATAACCGTTGATACCGCCTGCTGCATTGATCTCTTCTACTGCAATCTCTGCACCGTGCTGTACAGCCAGTCCATAAACTGCTGCGCCACCGGTAGTAGGTCCGATACCACCGATCTTAAATACGCTGCCGGATGCTGCACTGTCGGAAGCTGCTGCACTCTCAGTTGCTGCGTTTGTACCGGTTGCTGCAGAACCATTGTCTGTATTACCACAGCCAGCCATAGCCATTACCATAGCAGATGCTACGGCAACACTTAAAAACTTGTTAAATTTCTTCATAATATCTTCCTCCTTTTTAACAATGTATACAAATATACAATGTATAATTGTTATTTTTGTATATTACTCGCTTCTATTTCCTTTGTCAATGGATTTTATTTTCTAATTTGATGTTTTTTGGCATTAAAATAGATCAATCAAGTTATATTTTAATATAAATGTAGTATATTTTTGACTTTGGGGGAAAGACTATCTACGAAACAATTATTTAAAAGAAACTTCAAAAAAATGCCTGTATGGATTTTGCAGCAGCAAATTTCATACAGACAGGATAAGGAGATTTTATGGGTAATAAATATTTGGACGGAACCGCTCTCACCATTGCCATAATCGGTGCCGTGAACTGGGGACTGATCGGACTTTTCCGCTTTGATCTTGTAGCCTTCCTGTTCGGTGACATGTCCTGGCTTTCCAGAATTGTATATGTGCTGGTGGGAATCAGCGGGCTCTATCTCGTCAGCTTCTTTCTCCATCTGGGAGACAACGAAGCTTAAAGTTCCTCTACGGGAATCTGTACGCCATCTCTCCAGATACGTTCCAGATCATAGAGCAGACGGTTTTCCTTGTCAAAGACATGTACGATCACGTCGCCAAAGTCTAACAGTACCCAGTTGGCTGTCTCATAGCCTTCGGTCTGTCTGGCAGGGAAACCGGCTCTTCCCAGTTTCTCTTCCACATTATCACATAATGCCTGAATCTGACTGGAATTATTACCACCGGCAATAATAAAATAATCTGCGATCACAGATACTTTACTGATGTCTATTACTTTAATATCTTCTGCTTTTTTATCATCCAATGCTTCTACGGCAAGCTTTGCCATTTTTCTGGATTCTTCGCTCATGCTTACTCCTCACACTTTCTATTTTATTGATTCATTCTTCTTATAATAGTTATAGGTTTCTTCTGTCATAGGATCCATCTCACCGTCTCCCGATTTCAGGTATTCCAGCGTATCCTCTAAAATCTTCGTCACGGCAGCATCCAGATCCGTAAATGCCAGGTGGCGGATCTGGGTAAGGTTCGGTGCCTGTTTTCTCCCCGGTTCAATATAATCTGCAGTAAAAATGATCTGCTCCAGAAGAGTCATGCCCGGACGCCCTGTAGTATGATACAAAATTGCACTTAAGATCTCAGGATCTTCGATTTTATATTCCTTTTTCGCCAGATAGCTTCCCACTCTGGCATGTAAAAGATAGGGATTGCGCTTTTCCACATCCGTCGCGGGAAGATGATACTTTTCGCAGGCAAACAAAAGTTTATCATTTTCCATACATTTGGCGCAATCATGAAGCAGACCTGCGATCTGTGCACGCTCCACATCTTCACCGTATCGCATGGCAAGGGCCGCTGCCGTGTATTCCACACCTAATGTATGGGTAAAACGCTTGGGATCCTGTACTTTTTGCATCTCTTTGGTCAGTTTTTTTAAGATATCACTCATCCAGGTAAAGCCCCTTTTCTTCCATATATTCCCTCACTGCTTCCGGCACAAGATAGCGCACAGAAAGACCTTCGGATCTTCTTGCACGGATTTCCGAAGAAGATATCTCAATTCTTCGAAAAGAGAGCAACTGTATCTTCGCAGAAAAATGTTCCTCTAACTGCCTGATCTTCTCCTGCATTCCCTTCATATCCGCATCTCCCCGCACCGCAGCTATAATCTCGCAGGCAGCAAACAGGCGGTCTGCGCATTTCCATTGTTCCATGGTAAACAGGCAGTCAGCTCCGCAGATGAAATAAAAAAGATGTTCCGGATATTCTCTGTGCAGCTGCTCCATGGTCTCATAGCTGTAAGAGTCTCCGGGACGTTTTATCTCGATGTCCAGGCAGCGGAATCTGTCGTTATCTGCGATAGCACGCTGTACCATGTCATAACGTTCTGTCCCGGGCAGAACCGTAATGCCCTCTTTTGTCTTCAGATAAGAACACCCCGTCGGTATCATCCAAACCTGGTCTAAGCGTGCCGACTCCAGCGCCTGTTCAGCCAGCATCAGGTGTCCTATGTGGATTGGGTTAAAGGTGCCACCCATAATGCCTATTCTGCTCATGCTTCATCCCTCTGTACGGATTCCGATTGCAATATAACGGTTAACGGGGCAGTTCGATCTTCGGCTTGTCCTTGTCCGGCTTATACAGTACGATTTTTTTGCCGATGACCTGTACCACCTGGGAGTGGGTACGTTCTGCCACCATCTCTGCGATCGCTCTGGGGTCATCGAAACAATTCTTCAGCACGCCGATCTTGATCAGTTCGTTATTGTTGAAAGACTCACCGATGGCTGCGGTAAGTTCCGGAGTCAGACTGGATTTTCCCACCTGGAAAATCGGATTCAGATTGCTTGCCAGACTCATCAAATAGGCTCTCTGTTTGCTCGTCATAATTTATTCCTTTCTCAAACGTTTCCGTGTTTTACTTATAGTAATCAAAGGACAGACCATACATACGGACCGTATCACCCTCCTGGATACCTAAGCTTTCCAGTTCTTCCAGAATTCCGGCATCCTTCAGGAAATTCTGGAAGAAAGTGAATCCCTTCTCGCTGTCCAGATTTGTATAACCTAACATCTTCTCGATCTTAGGTCCTTCTACTACATACTCGTCCTCTTCCTCATCATAGGTTACGGTATAAGCATCGTCTACAGATCCCGTCATGCTATCCGGGAAGTACTCCTGTGCGAAGACCGTAGTCTCTTCTCCAATTCCCTGAAGCATTTCATTTACTTCATATAAAAGCTCCTTTACACCCTGACCGGTTACTGCAGACATAGGGAATACCTTTATCCCCTTCGGCTCAAACTCTGCACGGATCGCCTCCACGGGGTCGGAGCCGTCCTCGGTGTAAATAGCATCGATCTTATTCGCTGCAATGACCTGGGGGCGTGCAGCAATCTCCGGATTATAGGCTTCCAGTTCCTTATTGATGGCATAAATAT
>OGYE01000732.1_pt1 | contig 21560 bp, 22 predicted proteins | sample 1576471 | NCBI WGS metagenome assembly OGYE01 (sample SAMEA3541532, study PRJEB24748) | human gut metagenome | biome: human gut; feature: human-associated habitat; material: faeces | place: China | collected 2012
AAGGACAGCACCATTTTCGAGAAATACTGGGATACGAAGACGCTCTTCCCTTACAAGGAGGTAGACATGTCGTCGATGCCCCAGTCGGTGGTCATCGACCTGATCGACTCGCTGACCGGCTACCACTGCCCGTATCAGGGTTCGGTGCATCCGCGCGGCAAGTACGGTCCGCGCCGTCGCCGCCAGCATCAGGGCGTCGATCTGCCGTTGAAGATGGGCGACCCCGTCTATGCCGCCTTCAACGGCAAGGTCCGCATTTCGATCGCTCCGTCGAAGTCGGGCGGTTACGGCAATCTGGTCGTCATCCGTCACGACAACGGGCTGGAAACCTTCTACGGCCATCTTTCGGAGCGGATCGTCCATGCCGACGAGTGGGTCGAAGCGGGTCAGATCATCGGCTACGGAGGCAGCACGGGCCGCAGCACCGGACCGCATCTCCACTTCGAGACGCGCTACTGCGGACAGTCGTTCGACCCCGAACGACTGATTGACTTTCAGAGCGGCAATCTGCGCCGTGAAACCTTCCTGTTGAAGAAGAGTTATCTGGATATCCATTCGAGCGCTTCGCAAGACTTCGGAGACGAGGAAGCCGAAGCCAACGACGAAAAGACTGACCCGTGCTGATATGGAAGATCGTGAACGCTTCCTGAACGCCCGCGATACCCTGCGTGCGTTGCTCGATAACAATATCGTTCCGGTAATTAATGAGAACGATGCTGTCGCTACTGCAGAGATTAAGGTCGGTGATAACGATAACCTTTCTGCGCTGGCGGCGATTCTGGCGGGTGCCGATAAACTGTTGCTGCTGACCGATCAAAAAGGTTTGTATACCGCTGACCCGCGCAGCAATCCGCAGGCAGAACTGATTAAAGATGTGTACGGCATTGATGACGCACTGCGCGCGATTGCCGGTGATAGCGTTTCAGGCCTCGGAACTGGCGGTATGAGCACCAAATTGCAGGCCGCTGACGTGGCTTGCCGTGCGGGTATCGACACCATTATTGCCGCGGGCAGCAAGCCGGGCGTTATTGGTGATGTGATGGAAGGCATTTCCGTCGGTACGCTGTTCCATGCCCAGGCGACTCCGCTTGAAAACCGTAAACGCTGGATTTTCGGTGCGCCGCCTGCGGGTGAAATCACGGTAGATGAAGGGGCAACTGCCGCCATTCTGGAACGCGGCAGCTCCCTGTTGCCGAAAGGCATTAAAAGCGTGACTGGCAATTTCTCGCGTGGTGAAGTCATCCGTATTTGCAACCTCGAAGGTCGCGATATCGCCCACGGCGTCAGTCGTTACAACAGCGATGCATTACGCCGTATTGCCGGACACCACTCGCAAGAAATTGATGCAATACTGGGATATGAATACGGCCCGGTTGCCGTTCACCGTGATGACATGATTACCCGTTAAGGAGCTGGCCGATGCTGGAACAAATGGGCATTGCCGCGAAGCAAGCCTCGTATAAATTAGCGCAACTCTCCAGCCGCGAAAAAAATCGTGTGCTGGAAAAAATCGCCGATGAACTGGAAGCACAAAGCGAAAGTATCCTCAACGCTAACGCACAGGATGTTGCAGACGCGCGTGCCAATGGCCTTAGCGAAGCGATGCTTGACCGTCTGGCACTGACGCCCGCACGGCTGAAAGGCATTGCCGACGATGTGCGCCAGGTGTGCAATCTCGCCGATCCTGTGGGGCAGGTAATCGATGGCGGCGTACTGGACAGCGGCCTGCGTCTTGAGCGTCGTCGCGTACCGCTGGGGGTGATTGGCGTGATTTATGAAGCGCGCCCGAACGTGACGGTTGATGTTGCTTCCCTGTGCCTGAAAACCGGTAACGCGGTGATCCTGCGCGGCGGCAAAGAAACCTGTCGCACTAACGCTGCAACGGTAGCGGTGATTCAGGACGCCCTGAAATCCTGCGGCTTACCGGCGGGTGCCGTGCAGGCAATTGATAATCCTGACCGTGCGCTGGTCAGTGAAATGCTGCGTATGGATAAATACATCGACATGCTGATCCCGCGCGGTGGGGCTGGTTTGCATAAACTGTGCCGCGAGCAGTCGACAATCCCGGTGATCACAGGCGGTATAGGCGTATGCCATATTTACGTTGATGAAAGTGCAGAGATCGCTGAAGCCCTGAAAGTAATTGTCAACGCGAAAACTCAGCGACCGAGCACATGTAATACGGTAGAAACGTTGCTGGTAAATAAAAACATCGCAGATAGCTTCCTGCCCGCATTAAGCAAACAAATGGCGGAAAGCGGCGTGACGTTACACGCTGATGCAGCCGCGCTGGCGCAGTTGCAGGCAGGCCCCGCGAAGGTGGTGGCTGTTAAAGCCGAAGAGTATGACGATGAGTTTCTGTCATTAGATTTGAACGTCAAAATCGTTAGCGATCTGGATGACGCCATTGCCCATATTCGTGAACACGGCACGCAACACTCCGATGCGATCCTGACCCGCGATATGCGCAACGCCCAGCGTTTTGTTAACGAAGTGGATTCCTCCGCTGTTTACGTTAACGCCTCTACGCGTTTTACCGACGGCGGCCAGTTTGGTCTGGGGGCGGAAGTTGCGGTAAGCACACAAAAACTCCACGCGCGCGGCCCAATGGGGCTGGAAGCTCTGACCACTTACAAGTGGATCGGCATTGGTGATTACACCATTCGTGCGTAAATAAAACCGGGTGATGCAAAAGTAGCCATTTGATTCACAAGGCCATTGACGCATCGCCCGGTTAGTTTTAACCTTGTCCACCGTGATTCACGTTCGTGAACATGTCCTTTCAGGGCCGATATAGCTCAGTTGGTAGAGCAGCGCATTCGTAATGCGAAGGTCGTAGGTTCGACTCCTATTATCGGCACCATCAAGAAAATCAATAACTTAGCTTAACTTCTCTAAGAAATTGTATCTTCTGTTATCACTTACAAACGCCTATACGTTGTTATGGGCTTTGGTAGTGTAACACGTATGGGCGAGTAGTTCCCAGGCTCAACCTCGTAACAAGTTCCTTTGAAGCTGGAAGACGTGCCACCGTCTCTAAACCTTCTACCAAAACTCTTAGCAAGATGTTCCACACCTGGCGCGGTGTCCAATGATGCTACACGTCGTGAGACGTTGCAGAGGATAAACAGGCTAAATGATGGGAAGAGTTTTAAGTGCAATAGTGGATTAAAGCCCACCTCTTCAAAACCTAACTTGATCGGGAAAGAATCAAGCTCTAGCACGGTTTCGTCCACCGGAGTACAACGGGTGCCTGATAAGAGAAGAACTGCTAAGACTTCATAGCTTTTGTGAAAAAGCCCTTTTTAGTGGATACGTCTACGGCGCTTATTTTTTGGTATAACCATCAAAGGCGCTTTATGGCTCCTATTGTCTTGAAAATGTATCTTTACTTGTATTGTGTTTTATGCGTAGCCTTCCTGTGTAGTATGTAACTTGTTCATTTTCATATGAATACAGAGGCAACACGATGAAAAACATTGCAGCTATCAAACGTAATAACCGCAAGATTCACGCTCGTAAGTTCCTGTCTACGCCAGAAGGAAAAGCCTGGCTAGAGCGTAAACAGCGAGAGAACGAAGAAAGAAAACTCCTTAGTGAGTTGAAATGGCTTAAGGATTGAACCACCAGTAGGCGCATAACACATCCAGCGATCAAAGATGTGTTTATGCACCTGATAGTGAAATTATTAAAGTCGTTTAGTTAACATCGCCATTGCTTGAGCAATAATTGCAACAGCGTCCATCTCTTCACTGGAAGCGATGCAAATGCGGTAACTAATAGCCACAACGAATACATCAATAACGAGAAAGTGAATAGTGTGAAGATGTTTTGAAAGTAAATGCATAACTTCCTCCGGTTTTACGATAGGAAGATTAGAACATGCATTAAATGATGTTACAAGGGTGGTAATTTACCCTAATAGTCTACTATTCACCTCAATCTACGTCAACCAATATTTGATGTAGATTTAATTTTCTTTTAAAAACAATGTGTTGCAATTTGTTGAATTTTGGGGTTAGGTTGTTTTTTGAACGTTTTCATCAAGTGTAAAGATACGTTTAGCCTTCATAGTGAGTTCAGTTACTGTCTTTTTCTCTGAAATCGGCGCAGACGTGATCAATGTTTAACGCGAAGATCAGCGGCGTCAGGTCCACGCAGCGACAATTCTCAAATATCAGGAGGCATTACGCTTCCTGCTCTTTCTTGATACGTTGCACCGTCTGTGTGCTGACACTGAAATCTTTTGCTACGCTCCGAATTGATCCACCATTCGCGAGAGCGGCAACAATTCCCGCTCGATCAATTGCTTTTCCATTACCACGTTTTGCTATACGTCCAGCGGCCTTAGCTGCGGCGATCCCCTCACGCTGCCGCTCAAGCATCATTTCACGTTCCATTTGTGCCACTGCTGCAAGCACTGTGAGCATCATATTCCCTGCGGGAGAGTTCTTCCCTGTCTTAAAGTCTTCTTTATGGAAATGCACAGACACGCCGCGCTCTGTTAATTGCTCAACCGTTGCCAGTAGGTCGGCTGTATTACGGCAAAGTCGATCAATGCTGTGAACATGCAAAACATCACCTTCACGCACATAGTTCATCATTGCCTCAAACTGTGGGCGCTGGGTATTCTTGCCTGACGCTTTATCTTCAAAGACTTTATCAAGAGTTACTCCAGCTAATTGACGGTCTGTGTTTTGTTGGACAGTCGATACCCTAATGTATCCAATATTAGCCATTTTCATTTTCCTTCTGTGTTGATTTGTGTGTAGTGATTATTGATCGTGTTGATTAGGTGTGTAAAGGACTTTTTTCACTACGAAATTCGAAGGTTTTTAGTGTGGTGATTTAGCCTGCTTTATCACTACACGTCTTGCATGAGAATCATGTAGTTACATTTTGGTAAAATTAGCAAGCTATTAAATAGTGTGTTTATTTTGAAAAAATAATTTTTTGTTGCATTAAAGGAAACTTGTTCGACAAATAATAGATTGATTTTTAATCAACAATTTCTATAGTGCTCTGTAAGCCGCATTACACAAGGCTTTGCGAAAGTGATGTAAAAGTGAAGAAAGCTAACATTGCACTTTTAAGCCACTTTTCATTGAATTTTTAGTATGGAATTACACAGGGATTAATCATCAATTACATTGAATTTAAGCCTGTTTTAGATGTTTAATTTTGGTAGCAAGAAACACTTTTAGAAGATCATTGCACAGATGTTATGTGATAAATGGATGTAACGGTAGGTCACTGTGAACTACCCCCACAGAATTCTGTTATCCTTAACTTTTAAAGAAATATGCACCCTAACAGAAAACTGTTACCCCAACCCTAACAGAATTATGTTAGACACCCCCACAGAAAACTGTTAGCCACCCCTACAGAATTTTGTTACCTATTAGATCAATTATCAAATACAATTAAATTATCTTTTATAAATTCTTTTATCTTTAAAGAATAATTATAGTGATACCCGTTAGGGGAGTCCTTGACTATCCCTTAATCTATTGGCATTCGCCAGAACCTTGCACAAGTTAGAGTGTTAGTCGTTAGACTGCTTGTCATAACACATAGTTTTTGTTTGTTGATGTTAGTTAGTAGATCTATGTTCGCTAATGCCGCTCACAACGGATATGTAATCTACTATGTGCAAATAGCCTACGGCTTGCGTAAGGCTAAATAGTCTTGCGCTGTGCGCTTCAATAGTTCCATTGATGAGGCTTACGCCAATCTAACGATCATCAATCATCTAAAATAAATTTCTTGTGCAATGTTCTGGCGAATGCAATTAGAGTAGCGTTACCCCTTTGGGGATGCTAACGCATAACTATAGATCAACCATCAAACAGACAAAAAAGAAAAATATGGTTTAAAGATGTTAGGTAGTAGATGAGATTCTACCGCTTAAATAAGCCTCTGGCGAGCTAAACAGCCTCTACATAAGGGAATGTATTGTATTTATCAAAACCTCGTCAGAGGGCGTTTTAGAGCGTTTTAGAGAATAAGGAAGAATAGGAGCACTCGTAAGAGCACGAATTGCTAAGAAAAATTATAACACACTGAAAATGATCAATATTTTTATGGCTAGGGGTTGACAAAAGCTTTTAGTCGTGGTAAAGTAATATTAGGGACAGAAAACATTCTTATCCTCTAAGTAATTAAACCAATGCACCGCACTTTGAAGCCCAACAAGGCTTGCAAGGTGTTTTTTCTTTTAACCAAATAGAATAAGGAGGCTAATTAATGAAATATTTTACTCCACAGGATGTAGTTGAAGCCTGGAAACGTGGTGAGATTAATCGTTTTAAAGTAAGGATGAACAGGAACACAGCGCGACGCTGTGGTTATCCAGAGCGTGAAAAATGCTTTGACGATGCACTAAAAATTATTGATGAACTGCGTAAGGCAGAGAAAGAATAATAACAGGAGAAGGAGAAAACTATGAGCGAAACTACAGAAAAGAAAAGACAACCACGCACTTGCTTTCATATTCCTGATGAAGTATTTCAGGTGTTGTTTAAAGAAGCCAGAAGTAAACGTATCACTGTTACAGATTACATTCTTGATATGTTGAAAAGAGAGGCTGAAACACTCTCAAACAAAAGCAAGTGATTTTTATCACCATAGTAGCGCCGTAGAGCGTGATTACATCAAGGAGATTTTTAATGATTAATGAAGAACAATTTGTAAAAGTTCCTATGTGGATTCTAAAAATAAGCCAAGTAAACGGGCATAAATTTACAGATAGTGCTAAAAACCTTTACTGCTATTTGAGAGGGTTTGATCGTGCATTTCCCTCTTACGCTAAGATAGGCGATGTTTTTGGCATAACACCAAGAGCAGCAGAAGAAAGGGTTAAGAAATTGCTCGAAATGGGATTAATTATAAAAGATGCACGACCAGGAAGCTCTAACCTTTATCGAGTGCTTGATATTCCAAAAGGAGAATCATCACTACCTGATCCTTCTGAGAAAGAAAACGAATCTAATGAAATATTGAACGTTTCAGAAATCATCATTGAAGAAGAAACACAGGAATCAGCGTTCCCTGAGCGGCCCGAAATTTTTACTTGGCTTCTTTCCCTTGATAAGAAGAAACCACCGCACGAAGAAACAGAAGATTTTGTAAAACGTGCATTAGATTCAAAGAATATCTGTCTTGAGAAACAGGCTTTTCACGATCTGATAATATCTCTAAGAGAAAAAAGTGAAATATACGATTCAATACCATTCTAAGGAGAATAAATGATTTATAACATCACTATAGGAAACAAAACTATTGAAATAACTGAAAGCGGATACAACATTTTAAAAGCTATTTTGGACATAGAGTTCTCACCGCCGACAGTGGTTAGCTTTTGTAGTTTAGCTCCTATCATCATTTTTTGGGATTTAACGCTTTCAATAATTGTGTAGGTGGTGCATCGGAAGTCGATCTGATGGCTCATTTAGAAGATACATTAGCTTCTAACAAACGTTCTAACTAATAAAATGATGGGCGTATGTATAAGCGCCCAATGAAAATATTCAAAAAAGGAAAAATAATGATTGGCTATATTCAAGAAACACAATTATTTCAGATGATCCTGTCTGATGCAAAAAACTATGCTGAGTTAATCCGACTGGCAAAAGAAACAGAAGACTACGAAGCATTAGAGCGTTACCGTGATGAAGTGCTGACGCTCAAGACACCTTTTAACATCGTATTGAATATGATTAATGATGCATTACAAGGAGAAGCCGCATAATGGAAGAAGATATTAGCAATGCAATGGAACAACTTTTAGATCTGACTATCTCACTACAAACAAGAATAAATCAAGCCTATTCAGATTTATGCGATTACACGCTCTCTCAATGCGTTATTAGCTTAATGAAGGTGAATGTAAGCCTTGACGATTTTATCTCTCTGGGGAGCTATTTAGAGCTATCAGAGGACGATGCCAGGCTGTGCACTCAAATCATCACAGACACCGCAAGCACGTTAAAGGCTGCAAGTGAAGAGATTCAGCAATTAGTAGATGATTTAGCAAAAAGTGCTATTTCTTCTAAGTGATAATGAAAATCATTTGCATTTATAACAATTTCATTATATAATGATATTAGGGGTAGATAAAAAGGTTTTGACTGGTGTTAATCCTTCTACTGTCATAAATCCCTGCATATGGAAGGTGATAGCCTCAAGGGTTGAGTGGCATTAACCTCTAACAAATATTACCTTCCATCTCTCAAGAAGTTTTAGAATAATCATAACTCCCTCTTTGATTGTTGATTGTTTCTACGTTGTGTTGATGAATGTTGTTAGGCATTGTGCTTAATTTTGATAAAAGCGGGTAGGTGTTATCTCCTTGCCCTTCCCGCTTTTATTTTTCATCTTTGCTTATCCTAAAGCTCCTTATTTTGTCCGAAAACATTAAAGAGCCTTACACTGATAGTTATATTTTATAACTATTTACTAACATCATTAAACTCTTATTTAATGACAGAAGTTAGTAACAGAATAATCTATTAAGTTGTTGTCAAAAAACTATCATCTGCATAGCGTTAGCCGCAAGCAGAGAGAGTTTAGCTAAGAATGGTGCAATAAACTTTGGAAATATTGATAGCAAAACGGGTTTTATAGAATGCGGATCTATAAGCTTTGGTTGTAAAAACGATTTTCTGAAACGGTAGATTACTGTTGGTGTAGTTAATCCTTATTAAAAATTTAATCTGTGAGTAGATGAGAATTGGAATAGTGATTCCTTAAAGCCTTACTTTGTTGCATCCACAGCAAAAACAGGCAGCGGTTAGCCACCGCATCCAGAATATCAGATCTTAGTGATTCCAGGGGCAACTCCTAAGAGCCTTCCTTCTAAGATCTGATATTCATCCTTTAAGCATATCATCAAGTATATTTAAAAAGTGTATTTGCTGATATGTTTAATCCTCTTATAGTTTAACTTATCAATTATGTAATTGCCCGCACGTTAAAGCCCCTTTGCTGGTCAGAATTAACCTCTTACGGCATTGGGGCTTTTTATTTGTCTGGCACTAACAGGAACGTTATTTATGAAACAAGAAATGATTATCAGCAAAGACGGGGAAACGATGATTGTTAGTGATGAAAACCTCATTAAGGTTGCCGCACTGTTGGGAGTTACTCCCGAAAGTCTTCGTTCTACCACTGCTCAATTATTTAAATCGGCTGATGCGGTTAGTCTTGCTGATGCCCTTAAATCTAAAATTAAACAACTGAAAGGAAAATAATCTTATGGCTAACCCATATGGAAAATTAAAAGCAGTGAATGCGGATAACTCCCGTTCACGCTGTAAGGTAGTAGCTTACGCTGCTGATCCAGTGCTGCAAGATCGCCTCGTCAAACTGGCTTCACCTCTCACTGACGATCTTATTGTCGGGGCTTTGCTGAAAGCCGATGGCACCAAAGCAACAACTGCATCTGATATTGCTCACGTAGTAGTTGAACCGGCTTATGAAGGACAGGAAAGCGTAGTGGTTGCACATCCTACTTTCGTTATTCTGGCTGAAGATGGGATTGAATTTAACAGCATGGAAAAGGCAAGTGTTATTTCAAAACTGCAATCTCTCGGCTTTGTAATTGCTGGTTATGAAGAACTTGCGATCCCTACGACTTAACAAGGAAAATAATAATGAATGATTTATCAACATATTTTGGCGTTAATACTGCGGTAGTAACTCCATTTGCTTATGAGAATGCACTTAATACCCTGATTACTAATCTCGATCTGTTCGATGTGCAATATCATACAGAAAACAGCATTCTTCTTACCGACCTGATCGATCAGTTTGTGCAGGTCGCTGGGGAAACCTCGCCTTACGCTCAAAGCGACTGGAACGCCTCTAAACGTCAGGAATGGTCAAACAAACTTTTCCAGATGAAACACGTCGGCAGTATTAACGCTGTTACTTCTCGTGACCTGGAACAATACAGCCGCCAATATCCAAACCGTTCTGATGCTATGCTGGTAGCGGTTAATGATTTCTCTGAGGCTCATTACCGTTCACACGCAAACCGTGTTGAAGTGGATCTGATTACCGCGCTGCTGGGCCTGAAAGTTGAATCTGAATATGCCGGACAAGGTGATCTCGACTTCCTCGACGGTCAGGCTAAAACCACGGTACCCGCTATCGACTTTGCATCGACTACTGTTAACCCGTTCCTTGCTATTCGTAAAGCGGTGCGCTTACAGAGTGAAAAGCTGGGGTCTGGTCTTGCTGCAAAGCGAACTGGTGTAATTATCTTTGCTGCTGGCGCTGCTGCTGATGGTTTGTCATCTAACCCGCTGATCAGTGACATGGTGAAATATGCAGGCGATGCGAGTGCTACGGCCCTGTTTACCCGTATGGTTGATTCTAACCCAGCCTATGACTCTTTCCAGATTGGTGGGATCACTGTTATTGATGTGTCAATGTTTCCTGAGATTGTTGCTCACATCGGAGAGAACGGTTTCGCAATTGTTCCAGTAATGGATAAAGCGGCACAGTGTTACCAGCTTCATAGCGGCGTTGGTGTGCGTCATGCTGAGTTAGGTCAAGATGCCGTGTTACATCACCAATATCTAATCAAGGATGAATTCCAATTCCCATCTGTGGTTACTGAGACATCTTATCTGCCAGTAAACAACATTCCGCAAGCTATCATCTTCGGATCTGCTGCGTAATAAAGCATTAATAGACGATTCCCATCGTCTGGAAAATAAGGGTAAAGGGATTAACTAACCTGTAGGCGCAAATACAGTAACGAATCTCTTTGCCTTTTTTGTTTTTCTACTGTCTACAAACCCAAATAAAAATATATATGTGAGAGAAAACCAATGAACACAGAAAATTCACAGGCATTAATTCTTAAGTCTGTAAAAGAACTGGCAGCTATTAGCGATGACTCAATAATCAATGTCAGTGCCTTATGCAGAATGCTTTCAATTGATTCGAATAATGTGCGGCAGCGTGTCTTTCAGACTGGATGCAGCACTTTTGAGGCAATCCAATATTATTGCTTTAAAAAACAATAACAAACAACAATCATAATACAGGGAAACAATTAACATGTTAGAAATTAACGCCTCACGAATTAGTAATGTTGTGACATTTACCACTGATTTCAAGAGCTTACAGAAAGCTAAGAATGAAGTGGATAAGCTACAAAAGAAGATGCAGGGGATCAAACCTGTGCAAGTGGCGGCAGCACGTCAGAAAGATTTACAGAGGCTGGGAAAAGAGATTCAGCGCCAGCATGATCAGCATGTTAAGCAGGCTGTTAAATCTGAGACACAGGCATCTAAAGCCAGCACTAAACAGAAGCTACAGGAAGCTAAAAACCTCGCTAAAGCACAGGCTAAACAAGCCTCAATTGCTGAAAAGGCAGAGATCAAGCGCCTTGCATCATATCGCCAGTTACAAGGCATCAAGAACAATTCCCGCTATGGCGAAGGGATGGATATTAAGAAATATCACGATGCTCTACGTTACATTAAGGAACAAACCCGCCTCTATGAATCCGGCGCTATATCGCAAGCGAAGATGAATGCCCTGATCCGTGACCGCATCACATTAGAAAGACGAGCCGCAGCCGCTGCTACGCGTCGTAATGCTGCCGCTGGGGGGGTATATCCAGTTACTTCTAAGAAGCTCCACAAAGAAGGTGTTAGCGGCGGTGGCGCGTTAATGATGGGCGGTGTTGGTGGCATTATCGGCGGCGCTGCCGTTGGCTTAGGAAGTATGGCTGTATCCGCTGGAATGGAAAAAGCCCGTGAACGTATGGAATTGCAGAAGATGAGCGATCTGGTAGGTGCCGATAGCAATCAGGTGGCTGCAATGGTTAATTGGGGGAGGGCAAACGGTGTATCAAGTGCAAGCGCGGACAAGATCACTGATAACATCAAAGACTTAAACGAACGCATTGGTCATCAAAGCCGAACTGCTGAATGGGATAGTAAGAAAAAAGAGTGGCGAGGCGGGGAAGGATCATTAAATGATATTCAGAATGCCTTTGCATGGAACAAAGATAAGATAGCTTCCTACCAGGGGCGACCGCTGCAACTCCTGCAAGACGTGGTGAGAGAAGGTGAACGCCGAGGAATGACTAAAGAAGCCATCATATCCCTGATCGAACCATTAGCAGACGATGCCAGCCATTATCTCAAGATGTTTTCCCGTGATGGGGAAGAGTTCCGTAAAACGATGGTTGATATGGAAAACAACGGGCAGCTACTGACAGAAGCACAGAAAGAGCAATATCGCGCAGCTAACAAGACAGCTACAGCCTTTGACCGTCTGACAGATGGACTATCGAATCAGGCTATTTTGGGCTTCTTTGATGGCATAGCCAACATGCCAGCACTCAAACCGGAAGAAAGCAAAGCCTTACAGAATGCAGCTTATGGTGTTGGTGCATCGTTCGGGGATTTGGCTAAACAAGGCGCTGTATTACTGACCTCTATGACTTCTTACGGGAATCAGATCACAAGCTGGATTAATAAACATCTTAGCCGTGGTGAGAATGATAACAGACCTGAGACACAAAAGGTTATGGACGCTGTTACAGATGGGGAATGGTCGCCATCAACGATTATCAATGAAGGTATTCGTTATGCAACTGGACTCGATACGAAAGATGTAGGGCGTATTGTGCGCGGTGAGGAAACACAGTCCGGCGTTCCAGGGTGGTGGACTGATTTAATTAATGGCAATGCTAACAGCTACGGATCAACCCTTGTTGCACGTAAAGCAGAAGCCTATCAGCCGACTGTAAGCCTACAACGTCAATACGCAACCCCTGTTAACGTGAATGCACAGGTTACGGTGCCGAGTGATATGATCTCTGTTAACGTCATCCCTAACGGTCCCGGCTTTCAGGATTTAATCCGCACTGAGATCAGAGCGAACAACAATCAGTTTAGTTCGAATCTGATTCTTAGCACGTTGTCAGGACAGAGTAGCGTTAACTAAGTTTAACGATAACTAATAATAAAGCGGGGGCAATATTTATTGCTTTCCGCTCATTACACAAGGATTAATATAAATGGCTATCAAAGAAAGTCAGATCAACAGCACATCTAACATTAATACATCTAACAGCAAGGTTAAATCTGATAACGGATTTGCCATTATATGTAGCAACCTGAATAACGAAAATGCATCAACGATAGCCAGTTATAAAGCTATTACTTTTGACGCTGTTCCGGCAACTAAGGTTTCACGTTCTGCCGATGTTACATCGTATCCTGTGCAGGATGGTAATGATGTATCTGATAATGTCAGGATCAAGAATAATAAACTTATGCTTTCAGGCATTATTACAGAAACACCATTAGCATTACGTGGTGATATGCTATCAAGTGCAGGGGTGAACGGTAACAGGTGTTCACAGGCTATTGCTTATCTTGATGAAATAATGAATGCCAGACAGCCTATTATTGTAAGCACAGAGCATAAGACGTTTGACAATATGATTCTGACAGGCATTGACTACGAATATAAAACAGAATCAGCTTTACAGTTCGATTTGCAGTTCGAACAAATCCGCCTGGTGAGCTATGCAACCACTAATGCTATTGCTGTAAAGACCGCATCACCTAAGAGCACAGGCGGACAGGTAAAAAGCCAAGTGCCAACCAATGCAGGAACAGCCAGCACCACTAAAGACACCCTTCCGACGTATGACGGAGAAGTGAAATAATCCCTATAAAGAACGATGTAGCGAGATAATCATAAAAGAGGCTACCAATCTATATTGAAGCCTCTTTATTACGTCTATAGCGTTGTTTTACGCCTTAAATTTGATTTTTTATTGATTGATAAGCCTTTCTCTATTTCAGGGTAGCGTAAAAGCTCAATATATTTTTTAAGCTCTATTGGAGAAGCTGCATTTTTGCTATATGTGCGGAATGTTTCTGTATTGCCGCGTGTATGGCCCAGGAGAAGGGCGATCCTGTCTTCTGGAATTTGATTTCGATCAAGAAGCTGTGCTACTCCGTGTCTCAGAGAATGAAACACCTTCCTTTCTGTTCCCTTTTCCCCTAAAGCCTTTCGTTTAGCTCTTGTAAATCTCTGCGTATGCCACGTGGAACGTTTACCATCAGCACGCTCTGTAATGCTGGCGTGATAGAACAAAAAGCCATTGTGAGGCTTTTCACGCAGCGACAACACCAACGGAGTGATAAGGCTATGCACAGGCACAAGACGTGCCGCAGCTTTCGTTTTTCCCTGTGTGATTTCAAAACACAGCACACCTTCGATCTCTTTCACATCGTCTATTGTGAGACTTGCTATCTCATTGATCCGCATACCTGTATATAAACCGATAAGACACAAAGCCATCATTTCTTTGTTTTCTGCTGAATTACCGGAAAATACTTGCAACACCTGCAATAGCTCTTTGTTAGAAAATGCCTCGTAGCTCTCTCTACTTTGTGCCACATCAAGCCTATGCCCTCGCCAGGGGGAGAGCGCCCTTTCTGGCGCATCGTGGTAACGTGATGAAGCTAATTCCCATAGCTGGGCCATTGGGCTGATATAATTTGCAATTGATTGTTGTGAAAGAGTTTTTTGCATGTGTTCAATCCAGCCTGTAACAGTGGTGCGGCTTACATCTTGCAATGCAATATCAGGCTTTTTACGGTAGGAGAGAAACATCTCTACCGCTTTTCTTGCCTTAGCTAAAGTGGCTGGCTTCTTCTTCGTGCTGTTAATTGTCAGGTAGATTTCAAGAATTTTAAGCAATGACGGACACGAAGACGCTGTATCTTGCATTCTGGTAGCTGTTTTGGCGTATTTAGCCTTACTGCGTAACAGTTCCAGCGTGTTTTCTATTGTGCTGTTTACAGGGGCAACACTCTCCCGTAAGCAATGGTATTCATCTGCAATCTGATCACGCTTTCTACGTGCAACACGAAGATTACTTGTGTGCAGACTTCTGACAAACGTCCTTTTTCCTTCAAAAAAGGGCTGCATATACACAGGCAGCGTGATCCTTAAATAGTAGTTACCGTAAGAATCACAGATTAAGTATTGGTTAGGCTTGTATCTCATAAAATCTCCGGCTAAAGTGTCGGAGCGTTTGTAATGTGAAAATTGATTGTGACGCATAGAAAATGATGATTTTTCTATAAGATTCAATCAATTAGTAATGGTCGTAGGTGATGGCATTAACACGAGATTAATCGAGTGTTTTACTCCTATTATCGGCACCATTCTAACGTCTCCCCAAGTCTACTCAAGTATTTAAAAACCTCTTATAATCAGTATATTAATGCCCCTTTTAGTCTTTTGACGTCTATTTAAGTACCCCAAACTCTACAAGCAATTGAGGGGATTTGCTGTTCAGTTTAGTGGAGATACCCCCAAGTGAAACTCAATGCCCGTCAAATAGACACTGCCAAGCCAAAAGAGAAGGCTTACAAGTTGGCTGATGGTGGTGGTCTGTACCTCCTGGTAAAACCTGGTGGAGGAGAATATTGGCGTCTCAAGTATCGTGTAGCTGGTAAAGAGAAGCTGTTAGCACTAGGTGTGTATCCTGAGGTCACCTTAGCTGATGCTCCTGCAAAACTTGAAGAAGCTAAAAGAGGTATCTCTGGGGGAATCGATCTGATGGAAGTGAAGCGAGAGGAAAAGATTGCCCGGGAAACGCAGTTAAACAACACCTTCAAAGATATTGCCCTTGAGTGGCACAGTAACAAATTATAATCACAATAATAGTGTATATAATTATACATTGTATGCTTGGTAATCATATAATGATAAAAGCTTCCGATAATCAGTATGAGATTTGTCCTTAAACTCCTGGACATGCTTTTCTAAATCTTCCAATGGTATATGTCCATTTATACAAATAAAATTCTAGTGATAAATACCTTCAGGTATGATTAGACAACATCTTTATTCGATGGGGGTTAATCTATATTTGATATCTTTCTTTTAAATAACAACGCCATTAAAAACGCTTTGTTTAATGACGTTTTTTTATTGTTTCCTATATAAAGCCTAACCAGCATAAACATTGGTGGCTCTTATGCTCATTGTAATTAAATGAGAGTGTGATTAATGTCTTTATATATTCTGGTAGTTATTCTCTCCAGAAGAATACATTGTAAGAAGATGACTGTTAGTATGTTTTAACATCAATTAACATTAAGGTTTGATAATAATTTTTTGTTGGCGAGTTCAAATGTTTTCATTTCATCATCTGATAGCCCGCTCCAGATTTTCTTTAGCATTACATTTTGAGTGTTTATTAGTTTTTGAGCAAGTGTAACTCCGTCAGGGGTTAAGCAAATACTTTTGCTTCGACGATCGTTTTTATTATTAATTCTTTTGGCAATATTCTTTTTTTCTAATTTGTCTATGATGTGTGTGATGTTTGTTTTGGAGAATTGTAACTCCTTGTAAATATCAGAAGGGGACTGACAATAATCATCAGACATATATAATGAAACTAACACCATAAATGTTGAAGTGTTTATTCTATACTCGCTCAATTCATTTTCTATAATACTCTGGATTTTGTCATTTACTCTAATATATAAGTGTATTAACAGACTCTCCTGAGCCGGGTATGCCGGATTTTTGATTTTTTTGTAGTTTGTTATAGTTTTTAATAAATCTATATTATTCATAATTCCACCACACGGCAAAAGAAAACTCATGAAGATTACTCAACCTGAGTGTTACATGAAGTATCGTGAACGCCGGAAAATCTAAGTTCCAGCCTGTACCGTAATCAGATAATCGCAGCAAAGGGACAAAGCAATAGTCCCTTTGCTGCACAGCATCAGAATGAATAACGAATATTAGCGTTTATCGCATCATCTGTGTTGTATTTACCGAATGCAGAGCGTTCAACTTCCAGCCCCAGACGCGTATTGTCGCCAAACCGGGCATTTAACCCCACACCGTAAAGCATACGACCGTCTTTTCTGCCATTAATCTGATGTTCTCCCGCTGCATCCTTCAGATGAACGTCAGCACTGTCCGTCAGATCGAACTCATAATGCAGGCCGGCACGGGCTGTCAGACTCCAGTCCTTACCACTGAAGGTTTTACCGGAAACAACGCCGGTTCTGCCTACCAGAGGATTAACGCTGTTACGACGCATTGAGACATCCATTCCACTGTCGTTCCAGTTAAATGTTTGGCCCTGCAGTCTTCCCCAGACCAGTTCCGCCTGAGGTTCAACAAACGTCGTATCTGTCAGATGATAACGGTATCCGACTTCTGCACCTGCATACAGTGAATGGCTGCGGAAGTTCTGTTTACCAGCTCCGGCAAAGTTCAGGTCATATTTGTTTTCATTGTGAATATATTTGGCAATCACATCAAAGTAAGCGCCGGACCGGAACAGACCACTGGCATAGAAACCACCACCCCATGATTTTGTTTTACCGCTGTACAGGTCTGCTGACGCATCTGTGTCAGTGTAGGTGGCCATCACGCCGGTAAACAGGTCCATACTTCCCAGTTCGTGCTTACGGTCAGCCCCCATCTGCAGCAGGGTATAGTGGTCAGTGAAACCGCCATCAGCAGAGCCGGAACCGTTCAGCAGACGCACCCACGTACCGGCTTCGCCGTTAATATCCCTCAAATCGCCCATGCGTTTGTTCAGGTTGTTAACTTCAGTGATGAAGTTGTTATAGCTGATGTGCATGAATGTGGCGGCAGCCTTACCCTGGCCGTCGTTACGTGCAACCTGGTAACCATCGAGGACCCACTCTTTTTTCCCGTCCTCTTTTCTGACACTAAGGATGGGGGTGACATCACTGAATCCCACAACCCGTGTTGATGCCCTGAACAGATTATCAGCTGTCGCTTCAGGTGCGCTGACCAGTGGAATATCAAGCGTGTCCTTGTCAGAGGGTTTTTTCAGGAAGTTAACCCAGATGCTGTTGTCATGACCTGTTGCCGACTTGTTTATCACCAGTTTGTCTGCCTTGTTAAGGTCTGTACGCATGACAAATGCTGACTGAACCGCGTCCAGATTATCTGTTGTCAGTGTCGTGAACGATGATGTTCCCCCGTTAAAACCGACTATTGTCCGGTTAAGTTTCATATTTCCTGCCGTGGAGTTTCCGTTCATCGACCACTGGGTGTCTGTCATGCTGACGGTGGCATCCGGTGCATTCAGGCTCCCGCTCCAGATATTGCGGTACCCGTTAAACAGGCTGTACAACATCTGATTCTGAAGAGTCAGGTCAGGACTCAGTTCCCCTTCCCCTCCGAGGGTGACAGTCCCTTTATCCTGAACATTGATATTACCTGACAACATACTGTACGGCCCCACGTTCAGGCGGGCATCGTCTCCCTTCAGGTTCCATGAACCGGCATAATCGTATACAGGTAAAAGTGTGTGAGATACCTCATCAGGACGGCTGTTCAGACTCAGGGTGGCATCAGAAATATTCACTGGACCGTCAGAAACAAAACTCTGACTGGCCAGAGCATTTGCTCCCTTGTTCAGATTCAGGGCGGTACTGGTCAGTGTTGAGTTCCCCAGAACGGCACTGTCTGAGGAGATATTCACGGTACTGTTGTTCGCCTGTATTCCGCCATTGAATATCTCATTGATATTCAGCACTGACTGATTATCCAGGTTGACGGTGCCGTTGAAGACGCTTTTATCTGCATCTTTAGTTGCAACAGATGTGCCTTCTTCAAGGGTAAAGGCTGTTCCCTGGCCATCGTTTTTGTCGATAAATACCCGGCTGTCGCCCAGCGTGACGCTGGAGTTATCTGCCTGGATGGTTGTGTTCAGTGTGGCATTGCGACCAAGACCAAAATCAGTGTTCTTCAGTGACAGCCTGTCAAAGGTAAAACTGCGGTTCTCCCAGTCCTCCTGACTGAATGACGTAGGCTGAGTCAGAACCGAATGGTCTCCACTGGCAGCCAGTTTGTCAGCCACAGACTGAGTATTGTATGCATGGATAACCGGATGCCCCTGCAGCGTCAGACGCCCGTTTTCCTGGGTGAATGTACCGGAGATATCCGCAGCTCCGTCCATCACCAGAGCACTGGTAACGCCTTCAGGCAGGCGATTGTCCACATTCAGATTGCCTTTCAGTTGTCCGTGAAACAGATACCCTGCAGTATTGAAACGGTCAGCTACCAGTTTCTGTGCATCCCCCTGACTGTGCCCCACAAACTCCCAGGTGGCGTTGCTGCTCTGGTCCGTGGGGAAATAACCATAGGTGCTCTGCTTCAGGATGAAGTAATCCGTCGTATTTGTGTACGGGTTATTGTATTTATATAAATTTCCGGCAGTTCCTTTACCTGATTCCGACCAGCCATTCAGTGCTACTTTGTCAGCCCGCAGGGCATAGTCCAGCGTGATAGTGGCCCGTTTATCAACGTTATTCGCCAGCACGGCACCATAATCTGCCGCCTTCAACTGATGAAACGTCAGACTGTTACCATTAACATCCAGTGTGCCCCCACGATATCCCCATGAGACGGTATCCGGATTTACCTGCCGCTCATCAGTCAGTACCACGGTCGGCCGGCCACTGGCAATATTAACACTGCTGAACGCCTGCACCTGTCCTTTATTGTCCGCCTGCTGGTTCAGTACAACCTTTCCGTCCCCGACCTTCAGGCCACCTTCATTAATACCTGTACCCTGTACCGTCAGCGTACCTTCACCAATTTTATGCAGGTTATCGCCCTTAACACCATTAACCTGCCAGTTTACGGACACCCCGTTGTCCACAACAATACCGGCACCGGTCCAGGTACTTCCGTTAGAGGTTGTTACTGTGTAATTATCACGGAACGTCAGGGAACCCGCCCCCTGAGAAACCGAATCCTTAAGGTTAATCTGACCATTCTGCCCCTGAAATATCAGGTTCTTACCAGCATTCAGGTCATTTCCCTGCTGCCCGTGCATGGCATATGTGGTGGTTCCCTGTGTCAGCGCACCAGCTCCGGTACTGCTGTTAAAGCTCCACTCCAGTGCACCACCTTCCGATGTTCTGAACGTGACCGGGGCATCATTGTCTTCATTAAATTTCTGCCCGATAAAATCCAGTGGAATAACAGCCCAGTTATTTCCCCTGCCCCCCGCGCCATTCCCCGCAGTAAGAACACCGACCAGCACCCATTTATTCTGAACAGTATCAAAAGCAAATAAAGGCGAACCGCTGTCACCGGCCTCGCCATAAATGGGCATTGCACCATTAAGTTTGTAATCAAAAACCAGACCTGAACTGGTGCTAATCATTTCTCCATTCTGATAGGATGACAGGCTACCGACAGTCCCGCCGGTCAGCCAGGAATATGCACCTCCCATTTTTGTCAGCTGTCCGTTACTGTCCTTAATATACTGAGTACCAGACCCCAGACGATAAAAAACAGGATAGCGCTCCTTATCCAGATATGCGCCAGCCACTGCCCCCTGCGCCGTCACCGCAGTAGGGGCAACCTCTGTCACCAGTTTATCCAGCCGGGGGGCATGAAAATCCAGTGACGGCGCATTATTCCGGTCCACGATATTGTAACGGTTTTCACCATCACCAAAGCTAACGTTTGTATATCCCCCGTTATGTTTCACGCTGGCGATATACTGCGGGTTTATCAGTGTCGCCACACCGATTTCCGAATCCACAGCACTGAAATCAGGCATAGCTGCCTTATCCAGCGTACCGACAAATTCTCCCTGCTTATTATAAATAGCGATATTCGTTGCCCCCGGGCGGAACATCCCCTTATTTTCAGCAAAATCACGAAATAACTGATACCCGAGTTCATTATTGACCGTTCCCGCAAGACTTCCTGCAGAGAATAGTACCGGGATCAGTAATAAAACCGGGAAACACAGACGTCTGACAGACTTATGAACACATTTCCTAGCAAACTCAGATACGGCAATAAAGCCCCGGGCCACAGCGCTGTAGCGAAGAGAATAAATTCTGTTCATTTTTAATTACTCCTGAGAAAAATAAAATCAGTACTACTCAGGCATAACGGATAATCACCATCATCCTGAGGAATCCCCAGAAAAAGGAGACAGGCATAGCGTGATGTGAACTACTGATTCTTTCACAAATTCAGGGAGAGCACCGTTATGCCTGCACATAAAGTATGCCAGAACCGGTGGCGAATGTGTGCTATGCACAAATGGTGAAACAGTTCCTGAGTCGTGACCCGCTCGAATGCGTGCTGTGTGGCGGCCGGATGGTATACCGGCGTGCCATAGCGGGGCTGAATGTGGACGGGCTGAAGAAAAACGCGCGGGATATCAGTCTGATAAGGATTACTTTCCAGCCGGCTGATGGCTGACGGGCGTAATCCCATTCGTTCGGCCAGCGCAGACTTTGTTAACCCCGCTTTTTCTCTCATTTCGTATAACATTTCTACCATCTCCAGTTCTTTGTCAGCATCTTCATACCCTTTAACAGCTTCTGGAGTATTAAGCAGTTTTTGCTTTACCTGGCTGAACGGAACACTTTTTACTTTCGTCATTTCATCTCCTTCAGGCGCATCCTTGAAGTGGTTTACTGAATTTGGCCACCTGAACAGAGGTGATATGCTCACCTCAGAACAACACAGGT
>OGYE01000736.1_pt1 | contig 21511 bp, 16 predicted proteins | sample 1576471 | NCBI WGS metagenome assembly OGYE01 (sample SAMEA3541532, study PRJEB24748) | human gut metagenome | biome: human gut; feature: human-associated habitat; material: faeces | place: China | collected 2012
TTTGTCTGGATAGTGGATTTGAAAGTCAGAGAACATTTAACCGGGTTTCTTCAGCGGGTTGGCGAAGTAGTAATCGTCGAAATTCGGCGTGACGGACAGTTCGATATCCATGCCGACTTCGGCGCTGGCTTTGGTGTCGCGCACCGCGCTCCAGTCGGAAACGACGAAACCGTCGAAACCGTATTCGTCGCGCAGGATGTCGTCGAGCAGCTGCTTGTGTTCGCAGCATTTGGTGCCGTTGACGAGATTGTAGGCGCCCATGACGGAGAGCACGCCGCCGTCTTGTACCGCCGCTTCGAAGGCCGGCAGGTAGATTTCGCGTAATGCCCGCTCGCTTACGGTCTCGTCAACGTCCAATCGGTCGGTTTCCTGGCTGTTGACCGCGTAATGTTTCGCGCAGGCGGCCACGTCGGATTCCTGCACGCCTTGGATGTAGGCCACACCTTGCGCGGCGGTCAGGACCGGATCCTCGCTCATGTATTCGAAATTGCGTCCGCACAACGGACTGCGTTTGATGTTGATGGAAGGGCCGAGAATCACGTCCTTGCCTCGGCCTCGGGCTTCCTCCCCCAATACTTCACCGGTCATGCGGGCCAGGTCGGGGTTCCATGTGGAGGCGACCGCCGAGCCGGACGGCAGGTAGGTCACATAGTCACGGGTGTTGTACAGCGGCGCCCAATTGTCGTTATGCAGTTCGGCGCGCACGCCCATCGGACCATCATCCATCCTGAGCGGCGGAATGCCCAGTCGTTCGGCGTTGCCGTTGCGGAACAGGCCTGCGGCGTGCACAATGGCGATTTTCTCGTCCAGCGTGAGTTGCGCCGTCAGTTCCCTGGCTTTGGTTTTGTTGGCTTCAGTAATTACGGTCATGCGTTTTTCTTTCGTTTCATTGCGATTCGACGGTGTGGAGATTCATCATCGAACGCGCTCCTCACGAAAGCATGGAGGAAAGTGGACATGGAAAAAGCGGAAAAGTTCCGACAGGCAAGAAGGAGACGACGACGTCCGTCGGAATATGCGGAACCGGAAGAGTTGCGGGGCGTCGGCCCGGTTCGAAGAGTCCGACGCCCCTTGTTGGTTATGTGATTAGGCGAGGCGTTCCGGCCGAAGCGAAAACGCTCCAGCCGGAACGCCAGGAATTACTTGGCCTGCTTGACGATGTCCTTGCGGGCCTGGATCAGGTCCTTGGCGTTCTGCTGGTCGACCTTGAGGACTTCCTTGTAGCCGAGGTTGTCGATCTTGGTGCGGGCTTCGTCAAGGGTCTTCTCGAACTTGCCCGCAGCGGTGATGGCCTGCCAGGAGGCGTTCACCGTTTCGGACTTGACGGAGCTGCGGGTGGCGGAAACCGTGGAATCCTCCTGTGGAGTGGTGTAGGACGCACCGGCTGCGATGGAGAGCTTGCCTGCCTTCTGCAGATAGTCGATGTCGTTGGTGGCGTTCTCCATGTGGGCGGACCAATCCTTGAACAGCTCGGTCTCATCCTGGTTGGACTTCCACAGCAGCGGGTTGTAGGCCTCGCCGGTGTTCGGGTCGATGTCGTTCTGAGACACGGCCTTGAAGTTCAGCTTAGAGTAGCCGTCATCGTAGCTGGAGCCGCCAAGCTTGGCGGAGACCTTCAGGTTGGCGTGGTCGCCGGTCATGGCCTGCTGGCCGAACTTGGTCAGGGTCGGGTTCTTGCCGTCCTTGTCGGTGGTGAAGCAGCCCAGATCCTTCGGGCAGGCGGCGCCACCGGAGTTGGAGGAAGAGGCGTAGATGCCTTCCGGAGAATACATCCAGTCGATGAACTTGGCCAGACGGGCCTTGTTCTTGGCCTTGGAGCCGATGGCCACGATGGTGGCGCCATCACCGTCAGGCTGGAAGCCGTCGGAATAGACCTTCATGTTCTCAAGCGGAGCCAGCATGAAGCCGACGCCTTTGGCCTTGTTCTCGTCGGAGTTCATACGCGGCTTGCCCAGCCAGCTCCAGATGGACAGCATGGTCTTGCCGTTGGTGACCTTGGTCCGCATGGTATCCCAGTCCTGGGTGGTGGAATCAGGATCGACCAGCCCCATGGATTCGGCCTTGTTCAGGAACTCCAGGGCCTGCTGGTAGATGCCGCCCTCCTTGGTGGCGGGCTGCACGTCCTTACCGTCGGCGGAGATGAACACGGAACCCTGGTTGGTGTAGCCGAACCAGCTGCAGATGGATGCGGCGTTCTGCATCACATCGCCGTCCCGATCCTTGAACAGTGACATGGCGTAGATGTCGTCCTTGCCGGTATCCTGGCGAGCCCTGTCCTGCATCTGCTTAAGCACATTGAGCAGACCGTCGAGATCCTTGATCTGCGGGTAGCCGATCTCCTTGTAGATATCCCAGCGGATGTACGGTGCGGCAGCCGACTCGTTGCCTTCGCTCGGGTCGGTCGGAGACTGGGAGGAGACACCCTGAGGAACACCCCACACGCCATCCTTGCCGGCCTGCTTGGCGATGGACTTGACCGCGGAATCGTACTTCTTGACATTCTTCATGCTGGAGTAGTACGGGGTCATGTCTTCGATGAGCTTGGCCTTGACCAGCTTGTTCAGACGCCCGTTGCCGGTACCGACAATCACCAGATCGCCAAGGTTGCCGGAAGCGGAGCGAGTATCGAACACGGTATCGCCGCCGGACACGTTCGGCGCGATGATGTTCAGCTTGATGTTGAACTTGTCTTTGACGATCTTGGCGAACCAGCCGCTCTTTTGCAGACCCTGGCTGCTGGCCAGCGAGTCGAAGACCTCGACGGTCATTTCGGAACCGTCGTCCTTGGTGTCGGCACTGTTGCTGCCGCTGCCGCAGGCCGCGAGCGACAGCAGCGTAGCAGCCGCAACGCCAGCCGCAATCGCGCGGGTGGTGATTTTCTTCAGTTCTATGCGGAAACCTCCTTGTATTCCTTCTTCTGATATTCAGTTATGGGGAAAAGAATCGTTGTGTTGTTAATCAGCCTTTAACCGCGCCCAGCATCATGCCCTTGACGAAGAAGCGCTGGAAGAACGGGTAGGTGAACATGATCGGCAGCACCACGATGACGGAAACCGTCATACGGATCGAGGTCGGCGTCGCGGCGCTTGCCAGAGCGGCGACATTCGCCGAATTCGCCTTGGCCGCATTCGCCAGTGCGGACGCCTGGTTGATGTAGGTGTACAGCAGGTACTGCAGCGAGTAGAGCTTCGAATCGGTCATGTAGATCAGGGTGTCCTGGAAAGAGTTCCACTGGTTCACGGCCGAGAAGATGCCCACGGTCGCCAGAATCGGCGTGCACATCGGCAGGATGATGCGGGTGAACACGGTCAGCGTGCCGGCGCCGTCCATTTCAGCGGCTTCCTGCAGCGACGGCAGTGGCCGCAAAACCCTTGCCGCATCGGCGCTAAAGTATTGTTATTCCAACAAACTAAGTGCTCTTGGAGAGCTATTTATAATCTTATAAATAGGGCGTGTCGCACAATACGGCACAGTACTATCGGCAATAGCCGAACACATCATCGAGGAGGATTCATGCGGTTCAACATCAACGCGCCCTTCTGGCGTTTCATGGACACCCTGCTGCGTTTCGTCGGGCTTAATCTGGTCTACCTCATCACGCTGATCCCAAACGTCACCATCGGCCCGGCACGCGCGGCATTGTATTCCACAATGTTCGCCTATGACGAGCATGACGACATCCGCCTCGTCAAGGAATATCTCACCCGCTTCAAACGCGAGTTCAAACAGGGACTTGCGGCCTGGGTGCTCGTCGCCATCCTCGCCACCGCCATCCTCTTCGGCCTGTCGTTCTGGAAGGCGTGGGATACCAACGCCTCCTATATACCGCTGATCCTTCTGGTCATCGCCGCCGTGGTCGTGGCGCTGTTCGCCGAATACGCCGCACCGTTGCAGGCACGCTTCGCCAACACCACCGGCAGGCTCTTCTCGCTATCGGCGATGTTCCCCTGGCGAGCCTTCCCCTGCTCGCTCGTCCTCGTCATCATCGACGTACTCGCGGCCGGCCTGTCATATTTCGTACCGTTCATACGCGTTCTCGCCATCCTCTTCGGCATCGCCTGGGTGGCGTATGCGAAATCCCTCATTCTGCTGTGGGGCTTCAAACGGTATGGCGGAACGGGCAAAGTGGAGAATCCGCAATATGTCAATGCGCACGAGTGACGTTGCGGCGGCGCTCAGGAATCATGCTTTGTCGGTGATGAACGTCAGCGGATTGTCGATGAATTTGCGCAAGCCGACTTCCGCGGCACCGTACAACGCCGGATGGTCGGCCACCAACGGGATGGACACGCTCACCTGCATGTCCGACGCCCCCAAGACCTGCGATTCCAAACGGTTTTCGAGCGTTTCGTAGAAGAACGGCCCGAAATCGGTCCACCAACCGCCCAGCAGCACGGTATCAACATCGGCCAGATTCAGTGCGGAGCCGATGGCCGAGGCCAGCGCGTCGATGGCCCGTCCGACGGCCTCCACGGTCCGCACATCATGGGAATGCCATGCGTCCAACAGACGCTCCAGTGCCTCACCGCTCGAAGCCGCATTCTTTTCGGCCACTCCGGAAGCCTCGACCAGCGCGCGACGGCCAGCATACGTTTCCAAACATCCGCGTCGTCCGCATCCGCACAGCGGACCGTCCAAAGACACCGACACGTGACCGATCTCACCGGCGAAACCGTGGCTTCCCGACACGATCTCACCGTCACGGACGATCGCGCCGCCGATGCCGATATCGCACGACAGATACAGGAAAGAGTCGGCGCAATCCACGCCATCGAACACGTCCGCACGCGCACAGGCATATCCCGGAATCTGCGCGATGGCGGCCAGCTTCGCCTCATTGCACGGGGTAACGTCATACCCTCGCATAACGTCGAACGTGGTCAGATCGACATTCTCCCAACCGAGATTGCGGGCCATGAGCAGCCTCTTGTCGGAGGTGACCAAGCCCGGCAGCGCACACGAGACGCCCGCGATGATGCATCGTTTCGATTCCAGATCCTCAGCCATCGCCTTGGCCATGGCGTCAAGCTTGCCGAATACGACGTCCGGCTCGACGCCGCTCATGTCGGCATCCACCCATTCGTGCCTGAGTATGTCGTGGTTGATGTCCAAAGCCATGCATCCATAGCCGTCGGTGTTGACCTGCATGCCGACGCCGCACACCTTGCCGCCTCCCAGCATCAACGGCGTGGACGGGCGCCCATAGCTGGCCGAGTTCTGCGGCTCACCCTCCTTGACGACGCCCGCATCGATCAGCAGCGACACCAGCAACGACATCGTCGCCTTGGTCAGCCCGGTCTCCTTGGCAAGATCCGCTCGGCTCATCGGCCCGGAGGCACGCAGTAGCGTGTCGATCACCACCGAAAGATTGTGATTGCGCAGATCGTCCTGATTGATCCTGCGAAGAGATGCCATAGCCGTTCCCGTCCCTGCCCTGTTTGCCGTGTTGCCGCATCAGCATGAATTCCCCGAACCGATGTTCCAGAGCCTTTCCTGATGCTACACTACTATAGTATAGTTTATTCATCTAACTATTAACCGTGCGCCACCGGCGAACGGCACATGCAAGGAGGCAACACAAACTATGGCAAGGACTCTGGTTGCAGGCGTCGACACATCGACGCAGTCCTGCAAGGTACGCGTGACGGACGCCGAAACCGGCGAGCTTGTACGATTCGGGCAGGCCAAACACCCGAACGGCACATCCGTCGACCCCTCATACTGGTGGAGCGCATTCCAAGAGGCCGCCGAGCAGGCCGGCGGCCTGGACGACGTATCCGCGCTGGCCGTCGGCGGCCAGCAGCACGGCATGGTGATCCTCGACAAGCAAGGCAACGTCATCCGCGATGCGATGCTGTGGAACGACACCAGTTCGGCGCCCCAGGCTGCGGCTCTGATCGAAAAGCTCGGCGCAGCGCCCGCACAAGACGGCGAGCCGGAAGACCCAATCGCCCGAGGCAAGCAGCGTTGGGTCAAGGCCGTAGGCTCCTCCCCCGTCGCCTCCTACACGCTGACCAAGGTGGCATGGGTGGCCGAGAACGAGCCCGAAAACGCCAAGAAAATCGCCGCCATCTGCCTACCTCACGACTGGCTGAGCTGGCGCATCGCCGGTTACGGCCCGGTCGCCGAAGGCGAGGACGCCCATCTTGAAGCCCTGTTCACCGACCGCTCCGACGCCTCCGGCACCATCTACTACGATGCCGCGTCGAACGAATACCGCCGCGACCTGATCGCCATGGTGCTCGAGGCCGCGGAAGGCGCCGAAGCCGCGCAATCGCACGCCGAGGCCATCGTGCTGCCCACCGTGCTGGGGCCGCGCGACGCCGCCCCCGTCAAGGCCGATCCGGCCATCGCCGGCAAGAACGTCGAAGGCGGCTGCCTGCTCGCCCCCGGCGGCGGCGACAACGCCATGGCATCGCTGGGACTGGGCATGGCCGTCGGCGACGTGTCCATTTCCCTGGGCACCTCCGGCGTGGCCGCAGCCATCTCCGAGAACCCAACCTACGACCTGACCGGCGCCGTATCCGGCTTCGCCGACTGCACCGGGCACTACCTGCCGCTGGCCTGCACCATCAACGGTTCGCGCATCCTCGACGCCGGCCGCGCCGCCCTCGGCGTGGATTACGACGAACTGGCCAAGCTGGCCTTCGCCTCCAAGCCCGGCGCCAACGGCATCACCCTGGTGCCGTACTTCGACGGCGAACGCACGCCGAACCGCCCGAATGCCACCGCCACCTTCTCCGGCATGACTCTGGCCAACACCACACGCGAGAACCTGGCCCGCGCCTTCGTCGAAGGACTGCTGTGCTCCCAGCGCGACTGCCTGGAGCTCATCCGATCCCTGGGCGCAAGCATCACGCGCATTCTGCTCATCGGCGGCGGTGCGAAGTCCGAAGCTATCCGCACGCTGGCACCAAGCATTCTGGGCATGGACGTGACCCGACCCGCCACCGACGAATACGTGGCCATCGGCGCGGCCCGCCAGGCCGCCTGGGTGCTGTCCGGCGAAACCGAGCCTCCGGCATGGCAACTCACCATCGACGGCGTGGAGACCGGCGAACCGACCGAAGCCGTATACGAAGCCTACGCCAAGGCCCGCGGCTGATCCATCACCGCAGGAATTCAGGCATAGGGCCGGGAAGCTTCCCAACAATGGGGCTTCCCGGCCCTATGCTGATTCATGAACCATACTCATAGAAACGACAATATGAACGACAGCTTCCGTATAAGGCTTTACGCGCTCACCTGCATCGCATGGCTGGAGAAATCGATTTGCCGTCAACACACCCTATGAAACGTTTGCAAAACTACAGCAAACCTTCCACATCGGCGAAGGCAGGGTCATGTTCGGGAATCTCACGAATCACATGCGCTGGATTGCCCACGGCTATGACGTTCTCCGGAATGTCACGTGTCACCACGGACCCGGCGCCGATGATGGAATTCGACCCGATGGTCACCCCCGGCGTGACCGTCACATTGGCGCCGAACCACACGTTATCACCGATGGTCACGGCACTGGCATGCTCCCAGCCCGCCAGGCGGGTGGCAGCGTCCTTGGCATGGTTGGGTGTGGCGATGGTGCAGCGCGGACCGATCAGACAATCCTCACCGAGCGTCACATATCCGCCGCCGCACACCATGAAATCCTTGTTGAGGAACGTGCCGCGGCCAATGGTCAATCCGATACCATAATCGACATTGAACGGCGGCGTGAACTGCACGCCCTCCCCCGCGTCCGGGACCAGCTCGTGAAACAAACGGTACGCCTCGTCCGGATCATCGAAGAAGATGCGGTTGATCTTCGCGCAGGCGCGCATGGCCTCGCCTGTGAATTTCGGCAGCGACTTCGATTTGCGATATTGCGTCGGCTTGCCGGCGAACAGTTTGGTCAGATCCTCGTCGGACGCGATCAGCGCTTCCGTCTCCTGCGTCATATCCGTCTCCTTCATCACATTCCACCGCACTATAGTGAACGCTCACACCATACTATATTCACTTACTTGACCATGACGCATGAAACGTTACCCGGCGTATCGTGGCATCCACCGAACAGCATATATCGTTGACCATCAGGTCCGCATGCCGTCCACTCAGGCAATCCGGAACCGTTCGGATCACCTGTCGCCGCGAAATTCACCCAATATCGATTCATCGCATGGGACAAATCGTAATGCCAGCCTCGAAACGGCCGCCAGCTCGCAGGGAGCGTCCCGAACGAAAACCATAAATCGGACGAATGAAACGCACCGGCATCATCCCCCGGCATATCCACATCGAATCGATATCTGTATGGTTCCGAGCCGCCGCCTGACACCCATGCATCGATCATATCCAGATTGCCGCATTCACCCTCCGGATACGGAGTGCCATCAGGGCCCGGAACCATGAACTCGCCGGTCGTGTTCCCCACCAACAAATCACACGGAACGCGATGTCCCGCAATAAGCGCATCACGGTATTGCTCGACAAGGAATGTCCCATCGACGCAGGGAATCCAATTAGTCATCGGAGCCCATACGACATCATCACCCTGCCCAGACCAATCGCAAGCAGGAAAAGTCACCGCCGCCTCCAGCAGATCAGTCGCAGGAACAGAACGCGCCTCGGCAATCGATTCAACTTCCAGATACTTCAAAAAACGCGCTCCATTTCGCTGCGCATCCTCAAGAGACCACAGATGGCGATTGAACAGACCAGTTCCACCTCCAGACTGCATGATGACGCGTTGGAACAGACCATCGTTCATCGGCGAGACACTTTGCGCCAACGCGCTTGCGGCCCCTGCGGACTGGCCGAACACGGTAATGTTCGCAGGATCGCCACCAAACAAGGCAATATTGTCCTTTACCCACTGAATGCCCATCCGCTGGTCAAGAAATCCGAAATTCGCACAAGGCCGTCCATCAACCGCTTCCTTTTCCAACATGGCATGCGCGAAAAAACCAAACACATTCAACCGATAAGCAATGGAGACCACCACCACGCCCTGACGGGCCAGCTGCTCTCCATTGAACTCCTTCTCGCAGGTAGATCCAGTCTGAAACGCTCCACCGTAAAGCCATACCATCACAGGCAGCCCATGCCCATCGCAACGGGAATCCGTACGAATCTCGGAACCACTGCCGCATCCACGCAAGGCCGGCGTCCAGATATTCAGATACAGACAATCCTCAGCCATCGGAGTGTCAGCGTCAATCTGCCATTCCCTGCCGTAGAACTCATCCGAGCCGGGCAGCGGCTGCATCGGCATCGGCGCGAAATCACCGGCTTCGAGCACGCCATCCCACGCTTCAGCAGGTTGTGGCTCACGCCAGCGTAACTCATCAACAGGCGGCTTGGCATATGGAATGCCCCGAAACACGGTGATCACAGGATCCGCATCGGAGAATCCGTCGACACATCCTTGACGAATCATGACTTGTCTGCGCATGACTGCTCCTAATCAACCATGGGCAACGGCAGATGAAACGGCGGAAGCAGAACACCGTCCCCGTCGCAGATGAGACCGGATTCCGGGCTGTTGCTCCACGCATACCGCACCTCGTCCGGCATGCGCGACGGTATGCGCGCCACAATATCGCAACCATCCAGCCATGCCTCAGCCCGCACCGAAGTGGCGCAGTCGTGCCACAGGAAATCAATTTCTCGCGGAACGTCACCATCCAACGTCATCAGATGGCGATTCTGCGATTGCATCTGTTCGCCCATGGAATTCCGCCACACGCAGTGCATCCTCAACAATCCATCGTCCGCCTCTGCGGTTTCAACAACCGGCTGAGGCTGAGCCTGCTGGCCATACACAAAATCCATCGCGACATTGAATGCACGATCCGCGATGGTTTTCTTATCATGAGGATGCAAATCATTGCTTTCACCGGCATCAAGCGTCACCACCGCAGCCACGTGTTCAAGTTCGTCCGCCACTCTCCATTCCTGTTCTCGAATAAGCGGCCAACCACCATCCTCGATGGCGTCGATGCCGAATTTCGGAAGCTGGACGATCAGGAATGGCATATCCGGCTGATGCCACTTGCCACGCCACAATTCAATCATGGCTTTCAGCTCATCGCCATAACGCATGGCGTAGTCGCCGGTATTCGATTCGCCCTGATACCACAGCACGGCCCGCACCGCATATGGAAAACACGGGGCGAGCATGGCGTTGTACAGGCCGGTTTTCTCGCTTTTTTTGAGAATGCGCTCCTTCATGCGCAGCTCCGGATCGGTGGACATGAGCTGCACCTCGGCGGTCACGGCATACTGCCAAATGCCGGACAGGTCGAAGATATCGTCTCCGATGGTCAGTGTCATCCGTTTGCCGGGCGTCACACGGCCGCCGGGCCGTTCAACGACCAGACGCATGCGGATTTCGTTCGCGCCGGCGCGCAGCACGCCGGCTGCGACCGGATAGTCCCGCGGCTCATACACATTGCTTCGCCCACCGACCAACACACCGTTGACCCACGTATGGTCGGCATCATTCATGGTGCCCAGACGCAGTAGGGCGGGCTTCCCCGCATCCGACGGAGGCAGGAACACGGTTTTTCTCATGGTAATCTCGCCGCGGAAACCGGCAAGTCCGCGATCCTTGTACCATCCAGGCAGGCGTATGTCATGCCATGCCACGTCGCGCGGCTCGATGTTCTTGGATTCCGGACAGTCCCACGCGATCAATGGCAGCCACTCATGGTGCGCATCGGCCACGGCCTCGTATCCAAGCGCCTGGTACCACCGGTCCCGCTCGGCAACGGAATCGAGGCTTCTTTTCGACGCCACACCATCGCCAAGGTACGGTTCAAGACTGGCGAGCGCTTCGGGGAACGCTCGTAATGTGTCAATGTCCATCCAGGATTCGATCGGAGAGCCGCCCAATGAAATGTTCAACAGACCAACGGGCACACCGAGCCACTGGCGGATCCTGCGACCGAAAAAATATGCGAGCGCTGAGAAATCATCAAGCGTATCCGCATCACAGCCCTGCCAGAACGCACGGTCGTGATCGTCGCGAGGACCTTTGAAATCGTAATCGGGAATCACTTTGTACTGCCGCAGCAATGGATCGGGATCACGGTCCCACTCCTGTGGATAGTCGGCGCGCACCCAAGCCATAGGCAGTTCCATATTCGACTGCCCGGAGCACAGGAACACCTCTCCCGCATAGCACTGCCGTGAGATACGCTCCGCTCCGTCCTCGTAGCATATGGTCAGCTCGTACGGCCCTCCAGCTTCGATCGGACCATACGGCGCGTTCCAAGTTCCGTCGTCTTTCACCTGCACCATATGCCGCTCGTCAGCAAGCCGTGTCAATACGATGCGTCCGGGATCGCCGGTGCCCCAAATATGCATGTCCACACCGGCTTGCAGCACGCAGCCGTCGTCAAGTAGTTTCGGCAATCGCAAAGTCATCTCAGCATTCTCCCCATTGAGTCTGCGTTCATTTCACCAAATAACCGACGGGCGGCAGGAATGCGGCGAATCGCCGCCCGTCGGCATCGACTACCGGTTGTCGGGAAGCTCCCGATAATCGAAATAGTCGAATTCGGCTTTCGCGTCATAGCCAGACAGATCAACACAGGCGAGACCCACGAACGCGCCGGTGAAGAAGCCGCCGTAACGTTGGTTCACGTAATCGTCGGACAGGATCTTCGCATCGAGCTTGACCGGAATCTCGGTGAAATGTTCTCCGTCAAAGGAATATTCGTAGGAATAGTATTCCGTGCGGACCTTGGTGCGCAGCCATACCGCTTCGGCGTCTTCGGGCACTACGATGGCGTCATCCTTGAGGAACGACGTGTATTGGTTGAAATCGTTCTGAGCCACTTCGATGACCCTTGCATGTCGTTTCTCATCCCAAGTGACGAACGCCCATGACCAGCATAGGTCATCGTAATAGTTGGTCAGGCCTGCCATCTGCATGTAGTTCTTCGGATCGAAACGCACCTTGGTCTCAGCGTCGAAATCGAATGCCTGCCAGCGACGAGCCACAAGGGACAGGTCAAACAGGTTGCACAGCGAGCCCTGACCACGCAATGCCAGTTTGCCACCGCCCACCGTGCCCATGGCGTCGGTGAACGGGACGCGCAGGGTGTTCCAATTCAATCCGAGTTCGTCGGATTCGAACTCGCCGCGCTCGTCGCGCGTCGCTGGGGCAACGGTCTCGATGGCGTCTTTCGGAGCGTCGACGTAACGCTGTCCGCCATGGCCTCCGACCACGCGCGGCCAACCGTCCTCATCCCATTCGACTTTCTGGATGGAGGTCTCGCGTCCGAGTGTGCACCATCCGCGGGTGCCATGGGCCGGTTCGGTATCATGACGCCACGGACGACCGCATAGGGAGGCGTAATACCACTCGCCGGACGGGGTGTCCACCAACGCTCCATGGCCCTGCTTCTGCAAATAGGTGTCAGGAGTGTCGAAGTTACCGATGAACGGGCCATTCGGCATAACTTCGAAGGAGCATTCGTCAAGGGTACGGGAACGCGCCACAGATTCCTGATGCTCATACACCGTGCCGCCTTCTGCGGCAAACAGGTAGTACCAACCATCCTTCTTGTATAGGTGGGGACCTTCGGTGATCTTCACCGAGGTGCCATCCCAGATGGTGCGGGCCGTTTCTGGCTTGAGCTTCATGGTGTCGACGTCGAATTCCGTCAATGTGATACCGTCGAACTGGTGGTGGTATTCACGGAAATCCCATGTCTGCTGCACCAAGTATTTGCGGCCGTCGTCGTCATGGAACAGGCTGGCGTCAAAACCGACCCCGTTGATGCGAACCGGCTCGCTCCATGGCCCGTGGATGTCCTCGGCGGTGACCAAATAATTAGTGCAATCCTTGAATGCACCATTGACCACCTTGACATCAGTGTAGATCAACCAGAATTTGTTATCCGCATAGCTTAGGTCAGGAGCCCAGATGCCGCCCGAAGAGGGGTTTCCTCTCATATCAAGCTGGCTGGACCGGCTCAACGGGCTTGGAAGAATGTTCCAATGCACCAGGTCCTTGGACTCATGCAGGCGAACGCCTGGGAACCATTCGAAAGTGGAATTGGCAATGTAATAAGTGTCACCGACGCGAATCATTGAAGGATCGGCATGAAAACCGGTGAGCACCGGGTTGGAAATCTTCATAATGTACCTCTTGCATAAGAGATGAAGCCCGGAAGACGGAAAGGAACATCTTCCGGGCGTGGGTTGTCACATTCCGTCAGCCCTTGACCGCACCTGTCAGGCCGCCGACGATCTTCTTCTGGAAGATGGTGAAACAGATCAGGGCCGGAATCATAGCCAGAGAGGTGAAGGCCAACACCTGTGCGGTGTCAACGGAGTGTTCAGAGCTGAACATCTGTACGCCAAGTGGCAATGTGTACTTGTTGGCATCACTGAGCACGAACAGCGGCAGCATGTAGGCATTCCAGCTTCCCACGAAGGTGAGGATTCCAGTGGTGGCCACGCCAGGCATGGACAGCGGAATGACCATGCGCCAGAAGAAGCCAAGGCGGGAGCATCCATCGAGAAGACAGGCCTCCTCAAGCTCATTAGGAATCGACTGTAGGAACGGCACCAAGATGATGATGGTCTGAGGAAGTCCGAAGGCAATTTGCGGAAGGATCAGACCCCACAGGGAGTTGGCCAGACCCAGATTGCGAATCAGCAGATACAAAGGTGTAATGCCAACGGTCATCGGGAACATGAGACCAGCAGAGAACAACGCGTACATAAGCGGCGCATAGCGGAATTTGTATCGGGCGATGACAAAGCTCACCATGATGCTAAGCACCACGACGCCTACCATGGTGGCGATACCCACGATGGTAGAATTCTTCAGTTCCGTCCAGAAAATATCACTTTCGAAGACCGTCTTGTAGTTGTCGGGGACCCATGGGTTCGGCATCCCGGACGGATGGTTGGTGATCTGCGAATTGGTACGGAAACCGCCGAAGATAATGTACAGCACCGGAGTGATGCAGATGGCCACAAGCACCAGGGAGAAGAAGTAGACGATTGGGTTGCCCCATGGCGTCTTGGACGACTTACGGTAACCATTCTTCTTGCTGTACTCGCTTTTGTTGGAATGTCCTGCGATTGTTGCGGCAGTCATCACTTCACCTCACTTGCCAGGGCAGCAACCTCACGATGCTGCACTTCTTTTGCGCGCTTCCTGGCACGCTTCTCGGCTTCTTTCTGTTCAGTAACAGCACCGTCCAAGTCACGGTTCAGCACGAACTTCTGATAGACGAGTGCGATGATCAAAGAGATCACGAAGATGATCAGAGCAACGGCGGAACCATAGCCATAGTTGCCGGCTCCACGACCTTCACGCACCATGTAGGTGGCCATGGTGGACACACCAGCGGTGGTCGACACATACTTGCCCCACACGATATAGACCAGATCGAAAAGCTGCAGAGAGCCAATCATGGAAAGGAACACCCAGATCCGCAACGTCGGAGCAAGCAACGGCAACGTGATGCTTTTCTGCATCTGCCAGAAACTCGCCCCATCCACCTTGGCTGCTTCATACAGTTCCTCGGGAATGGATTGCATGCCGGCGAGCATCAGAATTACGGCGAAACCGACGTATTTCCAGCTGATCAGCAACAGCAGCGTCCAAATAGCGATTTTCGGGTCGGCCAGCCAATCGGGACCATTGATGCCGAAGTTGGCCAGAATCTCATTGATGGCGCCCTTCTTCTGTAGCAACAGGCTCCATCCTGTGCCGACGATGACCTCGGAAACGACATACGGCACGAAGATGAGGGTGCGGATGAGACCACGCCCCTTGAACTTCTGGTTCAGCAGCAATGCGAACAGGATGGCGAGCGGAGCCTGGATGACCAACGAGCCGATCACGACCTCGAAGGTATGCAGAATTGCCGCCTGGAACGCGGGATCCTTAAGCGCTGTGATGTAGTTCTGGAGACCAACGAATTTACCTGTCTTGGAGGGAAGTCCGTAGCCCTTCCACTGATAGAAGCCGTAATAAGCACCCAAGACGATAGGCAGAATCACAAAGCAGACGAACAGAAGAATCGCAGGTGCGGACAGTACGAAAATCTCAACATTACGACGCATTTTGCCATCGGACGGTTTCTTGGACCGCTTAGCGCGCAGCGTCACCGCGTCTTTGCTTGTACTTGACATGGTTTTCTCCACTACCAGATACGTTTCTCGAATAGGAAGGAGGGTGGATGAATATCTGTCTATCCACCCTCCTTTGGCCGTCAACCAGCCATGTTCACTATCAGCCCTTGGCCGCTGCGTCCTTCATCGCCTTGACGATGTCAGCCGAAGTCCCCTGTCCGGAAAGCAGATTCACCACTCCGGAATTAAGAGCGTTGCCAATATTTCCGCCGAGAGCGGTATCCATCCACAGCTGCATGCCATCGGACTTTTTCATAGCTTCGATGATGGCTTTAAGATTTTCATCGGTAACCGCATCGTAAGCTTCGGCGGAAGCCGGAATGGTGCTGAACGCAGTGGCGTATTTCTCCTGATTTGATTTCTCAGCCATGAAATTGACGAAATCAACAGCAGCGTCCGGAGCCTCGGGATTGACAGAGAAACCGGTCACAGCGCCCATCAAAGCACCTTCCTCGCCTTTTCCTCCGTCCACGGTCGGGAAGGCGAAGAAGCCAAGGTCAGCCATTGGCTTCTTGTCCGGAGTCAGGTCCTTGAGAACTCCAGGCTCCCATGTGCCCATGAGCTCCATCGCAGCCTTATGATTGGCCAGCAGACCTGCGGACGAGCTGGCGCCCTGCTGGGCCGTCGTGGTGAGGAATCCTTCGTTAAAAGCATTCGCATCCAACAAATCCTTCAGATCATCTCCGGCCTTGGTCCAGCAGGAGTCGGAGAAGTCCTTGTCATTGACGCCCTTGGCGTAGGCCTTCGGAGAGCATTCGCGCATGGACAACCAGTAGTACCAGTGACCGACCGGCCAAGCATCCTTGCCGCCGAGTGCGATCGGCTCGATGCCAGCGCTGCGAAGCTTCTGTACATCGGTCTTCAGCTCGCTGAAGGTGGTCGGCGCGGCATCGATGCCAGCCTGCTTGAACAGATCCTTGGAATACCAGATGCCACCAGGCTGCACAGTGACTGGAACACCATAGACCTTGCCGTCATAGGACATGGACTCCAGCGCAGAAGACATCTGCTTCTTGACGGTGTCACTGATCTTATCAGTGAGGTCCATGGCCTGTCCGGCGTCAATCATGTCCTTGGTCTTGGCTCCACCAAGGGTCATGTACACATCCGGGCCGGAGGCGGGATCCTGCATAGCGGTGGTCAGCTTGCCTTCGAAATCCTCGTTTTGGATGGCTTGGATCTGGACCTTGACACCGGTCTTCTTCTCGAACGCTTTGGCCATATCCTCCCAATACTGCTTGCCGTCACCAGCTGTTGCGTTATGCCAGAACGTAATGGTCTTATCGTCTTTGGCACCAGTGCTGGAGCCGCAGGCACCCATGCCCAACATGGTCGCCACCGCAAGAGTGGCAGCTGCAATGGTTTTGAACTTCATTGTCTTCTCCTTATTGACCAAATCATCATCGACAAAATGATGGCAACGACAGGAACGATTTCTCTCGAATGGGCCGAATCGGGAAGCATGACCGCAACGAATGCTGCCGCAGCTCCCTGGCAGACAGAGAATCAGCCTTTGACTCCCTTCGAAAATTTCCATTCCGTTTTCGTTGTACCTACAGACTACCGAAACAAATCACACAAAGTCAAGTTTTTTGTAAAATCAGAAAACTAACTATTTTTCGTTGATTTTACACCGTTTTTAAGCATTGCCAACATATCGAAAGTTTCGAAAAACGTAAACCGAAACTTTCGTTCGCATTTTCGGATATGATGAAAATGAAGAAGGAGTGACTCATGCGCAATACGGCAAAAAAAGCTACGGTACGACTCTCTGACATAGCTAAAGAGACCGGTTATTCCCTTTCCACCGTATCCAAGGCGCTCAACGGCAGAGCCGACGTTTCCGAAGAGACGCGGCAAACCATCAACGCGGTGTTGAAACGGTATGGGTATTCCCGTAAAGCGACAAGCACGAAAAGCCAACGAATTATCGAAATCGTGTTCCAAGATTTCGATAATGTTTGGGCCCTTGAAGTACTCCGTGGCGCCATTCGCGAAGCCAAGTTGCATGATTTGAACGTCATCACCACCGAAGGCGGCAATCGCCAGCACCCGGACTCATCCTGGATTGACAACATGCTGCGTCGGCAGACAGATGGCGCCATTCTTGTCTTCTCCAGTCTGACACGTATCGAACGGAACAAGCTGCATTCCAGAGGTATTCCCTTCGTCTTGTTCGATCCATTCGGTAATCCAGATCCAGACACGCTGTCGGTGCAAGCGGACAACTGGACCGGAGGCGTAATCGCCACCAGGCATCTGCTCGCACTCGGACATACCCGCATAGGCATCATCACCGGACCGGAGGAAATGATGTGCTCCAAAGCACGTCTGGACGGATATACATCAGCGCTTGCGGAACATGGAATCGAAACCGATCCCGAACTTATCACCGAAGGCGATTTCACCACTTCCGGCGGTTACGCGCAGGCCATCTCACTTCTGGAAAGGCCGAATCGTCCAACCGCAATCTTCGCCGGCAGCGATCTGCAGGCCATGGGCGTCTACGAGGCGGCAAGGCAATTGGGGTTACGTATTCCGGAGGATTTATCCGTGGTCGGATTCGACGATGTGCAGACTGCCGCATTCCTTGGCCCGGCGCTGACCACCGTACGGCAGCCGCTCCAAGACATGGCAAGGGCCGCCGTACGCATGCTGGTCGAGGCGCTGTCCACCGATGACGTGCTTCAACCGCACATCATCATGCCGACATCGCTAGTGGTACGCAACAGCACACAGCAACTCGAGGGTTAATCAGCGGGGCAAACCTCACAGGCACAACCGGAGGGAGAATACAGCACTCCTAGCCTTTCGACCCGTTTTCAACTCGTTCTAAGACGGCCCGTCGGAACACCAGCAGTGAACCATCCTGAAATTCCGTAGAATCTATGCCATGAAGCCGGCCATGCAACCGACGAACCCACCGGCCCATTCGGTGCTGAGGAAACGAGCATCGACACTCAGCAGGACCTGCCCCTGACGCACGAACGTCGCAGAATCAACCAAACCATGCATGCCAGTCACGATGACCGACAAGCGGTTGTCATCGAAAAGCACCGCCGGACGTGTGCCATCAGCCCGCAGGGCGGCAACGGAACCGGCTTGCGAATCATCTCCATTCACCGTCTCGTAGCGCACATCCGTGCCATGCATCGAAAACACCGCGTAATGCGTGGAATTCTGCCGGATCACTAAAGAACCGGACATGGGAATCGGCATGAGCGTCGGCAGTTTCGCTATTCTGCGGTAGCTGACATCACGCTCGTCGCGCACCACCACACCGTTCGTCGAGCCATCAGCCACATCCACCAGCGCAGGTTCCACGTCACCGGCGAGCGAGGATTTCACCCTAGGCTCGATGGTGATGCCATCGTCTTCAGTGGTAACCGTGATCTCGTCGGCCAAGCGGCCAAGACCAGCGCAAGTCACTGGCCATCCGGGGTCACCCTCATGCGTATATGATGCACCGTTGCCGTCCAGCTTCCAATCGGCCGGATTATGTTCCCAGGATACCGGAGCGACAAAGCTCTCCCTTCCCAAGTAGCTCAATAATTCGCCGTCATGCTTTCCCCGTGTCTCTCTCACGCCGAGACACACCAGCCACCATCCCAGTTCCGGATGAAGCAACAGGTCCGCATGTCCCACGCATTGCAGCGGTTCCGACAAACCCAGATGTCGGTGGGTGAGAATCGGATTCTTCTTATCCGCGTGGAAGGCACGGATTGCAGTGCCAAGATAGCAGCGTTCCCCGTCACGAACCTGCGGAATGCACTCACCCAATTCGGATACTTCCCGTTCGTAAGCTTCGAACGCCCGAAGCAGTCCATGCGGCGCATAGATGCGCATGGCCATTTCGCTATGTTCGAAACTGGTGCCCCCCTCAGCGGTCATCAGATACACATAATCACCCACGCGATAGAGATGCGGCGCCTCAGCCCACACCGATTCCATACCGTATCCGCGCCATATTACCGTCTTGCCCGATCCCGCAGGAAGACCGTCATCGACAAAAGTCCAAGTCTCCGGATTAATGCGTTGGGTCCAGACCTCGGTCTGGCCTTCCCATTGCGGATTGACCGCAGGGCGGGTCTGGGTCCAGTACACATTGCCGTCCTCATCCTCGAATATGTCTGGATCGATGCCTTCGGCGCCCTCGATCCAGAACGGCCCACGCCAAGGTCCGTCGATCGAGTCCGACTCAAGAACGAAGTTGCCTTCCGCCGCCTGGGCCGCATCCAATTCGGCCTGGGAGCATCCTTCCGCGATGGCTTTGCGTCCATTGATGCGAGCGATGGTGCAGGCAATCACGTATTTGCCACGAATCCTACGCAGCGTCGGCGCATAGACGCCACCCGAGTCATCCACGAAAGGAATGAGCAAACGTCTTGCCAACTCCTCATCTATGGCATCCGACACGTGTTTCCAGTGGGCCATATCCCTGGAAACGTAAATAGGCAAGCCTGGAACCAGTTCGAAGGTGGAGGTCACAAGCACGATTTGCCGAAGATCATCATCCCAAATCCAACTCGGATCAGGATGCATTCCGTGAAGAATGGGATTGGCGATGGTAATCGTTGTGGTCATAAGTACGCCTCATTCGGGAACGTTTGGATACATCACATCATTGCGAATAATCGAAATTTTCGCTTGGTCTAACAACGCAAACAAGCCGCTCACCGACGATCTAGCCGGCAAACGACTTGCGTGCGAAGGAAATTTGAGGAAGGAGGAAGGAAAGAAAAGTGAGTGGTGTGCCGGAACACCGACGCTTCGGCACACCACATCCGGCTCTGTCACAGTCGAGCCCCACTGTTTGATCCAGCGATGAATCAGGAGTCCTAACGGAAACTCCTTACTGCGCCCATGCCTCGGTCCTGCAATTCCGGAACGCTACGCGCGCCCAGTCATTGCTCGCCCTCGACTACCGTCTCGGACTTCGCCCGAGGCTACCTAAAACCCTAGTGGGTTTTCGGCTCACGCCTCGGCCAGGGCGTCGATCATGTAGTTGTTGATCGTGGCCTTGACGGACTCGAGGTGATCGGACTTGGTGGCTTCGATGAGCTTGGACTGCGGGATATCCAGAGCATACTCCTCGAGGGAGGCCAGGGAGGCGGTGCCGTTCTCGACGGTCGCGCCGATACCGGAATCGAAGGAGCTGTAACGCTCGGCCTGCAGGTTCTCGATGACCTTGTCCTCGTGCATCTTGGCGGCGACCAGGAGGCCTGCTGCGAAGGAATCCATGCCGGCGATGTGGGAGCGGAACAGATCCTCGGCGGTGAAGGAGGTACGACGCGGCTTGGCGTCGAAGTTCAGACCACCGTGAGGGCCGATCTGGCCTTCGGCGAGGACTTCCCACATAACGGTGGAGGTCTCGTACAGGTCGGTCGGGAACTCATCCATATCCCAGCCGATGAGCTTGTCGCCCTGGTTGGCGTCGAGGGAACCGAGGAAGCCGGACTCGCGGGCCACGCGGATCTCGTGCTGGTAGGTGTGGCCGGCCAGGTTGGCGTGGTTGCCTTCCAGGTTCAGCTTGAAGACGTCCATCAGATCATAGGTACGCAGGAAGTTGATGGCGGTGGCGGCATCGAAGTCGTACTGGAACATCGTCGGTTCCTTGGCCTTCGGCTCGATCAGGAACTGGGCGTCCAGGCCGATTTCCTTCGCGTAGTCATGGCACATGTGGAAGAACTTGGCCATGTGCTCCTGCTCGCGCTTCATCTGGGTGTTCCACAGGTTCTCGTAGCCTTCACGGCCGCCCCAGAACACGTAGTTCTCGCCCCCTAAGGCGATACAAGCGTCAATAGCGTTCTTGATCTGCGTGCCGGCGCATGCCACGGTCGGGAAATAAGGGTTCGTAGCGGCACCGTTCATATAACGCTTATGTCCGAACACGTTAGCGGTAGACCATAGCAGTTTCTTTCCGGTAGCGGCTTGATGCTCCTTGGCATGTTCCACCATCGTCTGCAAACGTTTCTCGAACTCGCCCAGCGTAGGAGCCTCGTCCACCACGTCCACGTCGTGGAAGCAATAGTAAGGAATATTACATTTGGTCATAAACTCGAAAGCGGCGTCCATCTTGTACTTCGCGCGGGTGATAGCGTCCGTGCTGTCGTTCCAAGGGAATGTCTTCGTTCCACCACCAAACTGATCACCGCCTTCCGCACAGAGTGTATGCCACCATGCCATAGAGAACTTCAACCAATCTTTCATCTTCTTGCCGTTGATTACTTTTTCAGCATCGTAATAACGGAATGCCATAGGGTTTTTACTATCTTTACCTTCGAATTTAATCTTTTCAATTCCCGGGAAAAATTCTTTTGTTGCCATAATTCTTTATATTTTAAATGATTATTTATATTGTTACTTG
>OGYE01000737.1_pt1 | contig 21504 bp, 20 predicted proteins | sample 1576471 | NCBI WGS metagenome assembly OGYE01 (sample SAMEA3541532, study PRJEB24748) | human gut metagenome | biome: human gut; feature: human-associated habitat; material: faeces | place: China | collected 2012
TAGTGCCTTCCCGATCCCAAAAGAAAAACGTATTTTACACTATTTGGAATCTTACTTTTACTCTACAATTGTATATGACAAATATCGTAATGTGTATTATAGATTTGTTAAACATCCATGGATTAATCCCCAAATCAAAAGAAAACCATGGGAAAAACCCTTGTCCATTATTATTTTTGATAAAAATATGAATAGAATAGGAGAAACATTAGTTGATTTCAAATACAGATTATCATCAAATGCTTTTCTTGTAACAGAAGAAGGACTATTACTTAGAGAACATAATGATAATGAAGATGAAATTAAATTTGGCATTTTTAAACTAAAAAAGATATGAAAAGGAATCTAATAATTTTGTTGGTTATTCCCATTTTGTTAATATCATGCGGTAGTGATAATTATAAAGATTTTATGCAGAATACATTATCTGAGAACTTTAAAAATACTATGTGCTCATTTAAAGCAATTGTAATTATACCCAATCAGGGATGTGCTGGATGTATAAGTGAAAGCGAAGGTTTTCTAAAAATGTACTATTCAGAATTAGATTCTGTTAAATTCATTTTAACTAAAATAGTTTCAAAAAAAATTTTGAAACAAAAAATAGGAGATAGCATCTTTTATAGTCCAAATGTATTCATTGATTCTTTGAATAAATTCACTCCTCCCTTTTTTTATGAGAAGTTTATTTATCCTTCTATTATTCATTTAAATCAGGGATTAATAACTCATATTGAATTTCAGGCTCCAGATCTTGTTGGACTAAATAATTTAATAGAAGAAAATACTAAATAAGATATAAATGTAGTATGCAAAAATAGCTATAACTTACTCCAAAACTCACATCGTACTTTTCTAATCAAACAATAGTATGATTAGATAATCTTCAATAATTAGTTTTAAATATGTTACATTTTAATATAAAAATATATTTCTATTTAATGATATTGTTGAGCATTTATTCGTGCTGCCGGGAAAAGGATTTAAAGTATTCCCTGAATGCCGCAGGCAAGAACCGAATAGAGCTGGAGAAAGTACTGGAACATTATAAAGATAGTGGTCCTAAATATGATGCTGCATGTTTTCTCATAAAGAATATGCCGGGATATTATTCGTATGCAAAAAGTTCCGGTCTGGACAGTTTGAGAAAAATACAATCCGTCATATTCCATAAAAAACATTTTCCTCGTGATTTGCAAGACAGATGGAGTAAGTTCTCCTACAAGAGCACGCCCAAGGTGTATGACTGCCACGTTATAAAGGCTGAGTATTTAATTGAAAATATAGACTTGGCCTTTGCTGCCTGGCAGAAGAGACCGTGGCGGCACTCTCTTTCATTTGACGAGTTCTGTGAATGGATATTGCCTTATCGCATAGGGGACGAGCCGTTGGAAAACTGGCGAAAGGTTTTTTATCAAAAATATTCGGCAGCAAGCCTACCGAAAACGGCTGGAAGGAGCTCAACAATCTGTTGGCTGCAGCACCAGACGCTTTGGCTGTCAGTGCCGATGATGTACATCACGCCCTGAAAAAATGGGGTGTAAAATTCCATGATGATAATTTCAACCAACGCAGCGGCATTTACCGCAAGCTGGCAGATGTTGTCTTTACCGAAGTACAGACTAAGGAAGACAGCCAATGGGCGCAGCTTGCACACTTAGCTGAAATTTTAGAGCTGCCGCCGCATCTGGCAAAGCAGGCTGACAAAGCAGCCAAAACAGCTGCTTATTTTGTCCGCTGCCGTGATTTGCTTGCAGGCACCGAAAAGCTGGATATCAAACAATTGAATGAGTTATTCGGCTATGACTACGAAGACAGTCTTTCCATGCGTAAGCAGGTTTTCCAGGCGCATTTCAATCAAAAGTTTGACGAAATCAGCAACGCACAGCGCTATACTCCGGAAGAAGAAGCTACCCTGCGTGCCGATTGCGCAACATTGGATATCCCTTACGAATTAAAGAATAATATTGTCAGCGCTCTGGAAAAATACCGCAGCCTGTGGAATGCAGAGCATATGCCTTTAGGCGATATCAAGCAGGATGCCTTCCCGCTCAACACGGGCGAAATCTGCCACGCCTATACCAACTGCGGTCTCTGCCAAAACAAAATGATAGAACGCGAGGACAATTACTATGAGCTGACACGCAAATTCCGCATTGATGAAACCGTTGCCTTCAAGGGCGAAAAAATCGAGCATCCCAAATTCACCGAGGAAATGACTATTATCGAAGAGCTCGGTATGTTCTTCCTTTCCAACCAACGTTTAGTTTACATTGGTAAGAAGAATGCCTTCCATATCCCGCTCAACGTTCTCAGTGGCGCTGATTTTGACGGCATCAACATTGTAACCTTCCATCACACCGATGGTACCGACAGTATCTTTAAATTCAGTGACGAGGCTGCCGGAGTTTTATACATTCTGTTCGAAAGAACCTTAAAGGCTGCTAAAGCTTAAAACCGCATACATAACAAGATACCCCTGCAGAAATTTTTCTGCAGGGGTTAAATTTTTATCAGCTGTAAAATTTACAAGACAGCTTAAGCCGTCAAAGAATTACATGCACTCTTTGATTGCTTTAGCCATGCGTTGGATACCTTCAACAATGCGGTCATCCGGCATATTGGAGTAGTTGATACGCATGCTGCGGTCAGTCTTCTGGTTCGGATAGAAAGCATCACCGATAACGCCGGCAACCTTCATCTCGATGCATTTGTTGAATACTTTGCGTGCGCTTACGCCTTCAGGGAAGGTCAGCCACAGGAACAGACCACCTTCCGGATGAGTCCATTCGGTGCCAGCCGGGAAGTATTTCTCCATGGATTCGAGAATCAGATCACGACGATGTTTGTACAGAGCAACGATTTCTTTAACATGCTCGTCCAAATCATATTGTTCCATATATGCATCTGCAACGCCTTGGTCAAAGTTAGAGGTATGCAGATCAGCGCTTTGTTTGATTTTAACAAATTCGCTCAGCAGGCTGTGCTCTGCAGCAATCCAGCCAAGACGCAGGCCCGGGCAGAAGATTTTGGAGAAGGTGCCCAGGAACATAACCAAGCCTTTGGTATCCATAGATTTCAAGGACGGCAGAATAGTACCTTCATAGCGCAGTTCGCCGTACGGATTATCTTCGAGTACAGGCAGGTTGTGTTTGTTAACAACTTCCATGAATTTTTGACGACGTTCCATGGACCAGGTACGACCGGTCGGGTTTTGGAAGTCAGGAATTACATAGATAAATTTGCAGTTCGGAGTGGTTTCCAGGATTTTATCCAATTCTTCCGGAATCAGACCACCGTTATCGGTCGGAACCTCAACAAATTTCGGTTGGTAAGCGTTGAATGCGTTTAAAGCACCAAGGTAGGACGGGCTTTCGCAAAGAACAACGTCGCCGGGATCCAGGAACAGCTTGCCTGCGAAGTCAAGGCATTGCTGAGAACCAGTGGTAATCAGAATGTCATCAGGATCAACGTTGGTGTGATATTTATCAGCCATGCGTTTAGCAATTTTTGCACGCAGGGATGGACGGCCTTCGGTAGTTGCATATTGCAGCAGCTGACGACCTTCCTTCAGTACCAGGTCATGAGAAACCTTGGCAATTTCTTCTACAGGGAACAGCTCCGGTGCAGGCAGACCGCCGGCAAAGGAAATAATATCAGGCTGAGCAGTTAATTTTAACAGCTCGCGGATTTCAGAAGCTTGCATACGCTCCATACGTGTTGCGAATTTCATGTTTAAAAACCTCTCTTCATTGGAAACTATATTATTTTACCGTAACACTTATTGTAGCACCACAATCTAAAACAAACAAGCAAAATACCGTTTTCGATTAATTCTATCTATTTTTATGGTAAATTATGTTAACTTATTAACGGTTTGTACGGAAATTTGTTTGTTTTAATATTTCAGATACTTCAGTAAGCCTTCCAAGCCTTCCATGATATCATTATAGGTCACTTCAAAGTCACCCGTATACCACGGGTCAGCAATGCTTGCGCCCTTGCGCTCGGTATAATCCAGCAGCAGATGCACCTTATCATGCGTGTCTTCACCGATTACGCGCCGCAGATTGCGGATATTATTGCTGTCCATCACAAGCAGCAAATCGTAATATTCGTAGTCGCGCTTCGTTACCTGTACTGCATGCTTGCCTGCCACGCTGATGCCGAGCTGCGCCAGCTTATTGCGTGTGCCGTGATGCACGGGATTGCCAATTTCTTCCCGGCTCGTAGCTGCCGACGCAATCTCAAAATCTGCGGCAATGCCACGCTTTTTTACAATGTCCTTCAATAAAAACTCTGCCATAGGCGAACGGCAGATGTTGCCATGGCAGATAAAGAGAATTTTATGCATTGGTGTGTCCTTTCTAAAACTTAAGAATTAATTAGAGCCTTATTTAATCCGTTTCTGAATATCTTCAACAGTTTGTAACTTTATCTGCCAGCACCTGTCTCTGATACAAGTTGCTTTCAATCTGATGGACAAGAACATTTCGAGACCAGCCGTTTTCCGCTGACTTTTTGATATACCATTTACGTTCATCCATATCAGCGACCTTATCCAGAAGAACTATATTGTGACCCCATGGAATTTGTGCAACAACCTGTTGCACAAATTCTCGGTCTGGATAAATCTCTGCGAATTTTGCCATATACTTCAAATTACGAACAGAATATCCTTTGCTTTCTGGAAAAGCAATCCGAATATCTGCTGCAAGGTTATCAATAAACTTGTTTCCCCATGATTTATGTTCATTGATTACGCAACCAATATCATAATAGAGAAGCAGCATATCTGCATTCACATGAATTGCCGCACGGTACTGTGCAGCCCTAATTTCGCTCTTGATATTTTCGATAATGGAGAGATACTCAGTTGTATTCATTAGCACACTCATCGCCTCGCTTTCACATAATTCTTATCATTATTTTCTCTATATAAAATGCTATAGTATGAAATATTTTTCACCTCATTTATCCTTATTTGTTCCATATGGAGCTGTTTCTTCAGCAGCCATACTGTATGTTGCTTTTGACTCATAAATATACGCCTTATGTTCCTGAAAGGAGACTACCTTATCACTCATCATATCATTATTATCCGTCCAAAGCTCGCACTGCGTCATTACGGTCTGAACAGCATCCGCCATCCCTTCCGGTGGGTATTTATGTTTTTTCAACAGGCGCTTAATAAGGGTACGCATTTTGGCACGGGCAGATTCTTTGCGCTGCCAGTCAATCGTTTTATTTCTACGAAGTGTATCTGCCAATTCCTTGGTAATCGCAATCAATTCTTCATTTTCGTAAAAGTCCTTGATTGCTTGCGGTTTCGTAAGTGCATCGTAGAATGCCAACTCATCGGCTGTAAGGCCGAGCTGTTCGCCCTCTTTGTGGGCTTCAGCCAGCTGCTTAGCAAGCTTCAGCATTTCTGCGATGACTTCTTCATTGGTGAGCATACCATTCAGATATGCATTGATTGCTCGCTGCATGATATCGCTGAACTTCTCGGACTTAACCACATTCGTTCTTCGATAAACAGATACCTGTTCCGCTATCAGTTTTTTCAGCAGCTCGATTGCCAGATTCTTCTCCTTCATTTTGCTGATTTCCTCAAGGAACTTTGGATCAAACAAGGAGAATTCCTCTTGCATATCAGAGAACAGGTTAATAACTCCCTCGCTCTTGATGCTCTGCTTCAAAAGCTCATTGATACGAGCGTTCATTTCAGGCAGAGAGATTTTCTTGCCGGTTCCCGCATTGGTCAGTCGCAGCACCAGCACACGCACCGACTCAAAAAACGCAGCTTCAAAGCGGTCAGCTTCGCACACCATGGAAGAACAAAGAGAAAGCGCCTGATGAAGCATAAGTGCTTCCTTGATAAATGTATCTTTTTCTTTATCCTTTTCACGGGCGATGATATAGTTTACCGCACCGCTGATAGTCTTTGCTCTTTCTAGATCTGTTCCGGTCGTGAACTTGGTGTAGTCAAATCCATGGAACATATCACGGCAAACGCCGAGCTTTTCAATAAACTTCGGATATGCAACCTTAGCAACATCCGTATCACCATAGTTTTTCTTATCACGGGTAGTGTAGTCATTCATCGCCTGCTTTAATGCGCTAGCAATGCCTACATAGTCAACAACCAGACCGCCTTCCTTGTCACGGAACACACGATTGACACGGGCGATTGCCTGCATCAGATTGTATCCGCTCATCGGCTTGTAAACATACATAGTAGCCAGAGACGGAACATCAAATCCGGTCAGCCACATATCAACGACAATGGCAATCTTCATCGGGCTGTTATTGTCCTTGAATTTTTTCGCCAGCTCGTCCTTGTGCCGCTTATTGCCGATAATATCATGCCATTCTTCAGGGTCGTTATTTCCGCCAGTCATAACAATACCGACTTTTTCCGTCCAGTCAGGGCGCAGCTCCAGAATCCGCTTATAAATCTTCATTGCAATCGGGCGGGAATATGCCACAATCATCGCTTTGCCTGTAAGCAGACCTTCACGGTAATTCTCGTAATGGTCAAGAATATCGCAGACCAGAGAGTTTATGGTATTGTCGTTGCCCAATACGGCTTCCATCTGTCCCAGTGTTTTCTTGCTCTTTTCAATAACCTCAGGATCTGCATTGTGCGCCATGATTTCATACTCGGTATCAATCATGCGCAGCGTAGCTTCATCCAGGTTGAGCTTAATGACACGGCTTTCGTAATAAACCGGGCGGGTTGCACCATCTTCAACAGCCTGCGTCATATCATAAATGTCGATGTAGTCACCGAACACTTCACGAGTGCTGCGGTCTTTCGAGGAAATCGGTGTTCCGGTAAAACCGATGTATGTAGCGTTCGGCAGGCTGTTTCGGATAATTCGTGCAGTACCTACAACACGCTTGGCGATTTCTTCACCGTCCTCATTCTTGGTCATTTTAATCTTTTCGGTCAAGCCGTACTGTCCACGGTGGGCTTCGTCTGCCATAACGATGATATTTCTGCGCTCAGAAAGAGCTTCGTGAGATTCCTCAAACTTCTGCATAGTCGTAAAGATAATACCGTTAGCTTGTCTACCTTCCAACCAATCTCTTAATCCAACATCATTTTTACTCGAAGTCTCTGTCAGTTTTCTACAAGTGGCGTGTACCGGTTCCTGACGCAAGAAATCCTTGCACTTTGCAAACTGTCCGAAAAGCTGATTGTCCAAATCGTTTCTATCGGTCAGTACAACGATAGTTGGGCTATCCAAGGCTTCTTGGAGCAGATGTGCATAGAACACCATCGACAGCGACTTGCCGCTGCCCTGCGTATGCCAGAACACACCGCCTTTACCATCGGTAACGGTAGCTCGTTTGGTCGATTCGATTGCTTTTCTTACAGCAAAATACTGATGATAACCAGCCAATATTTTGAAGGAGTTCACACCCTCGTTAGAAAAGCAGATAAAGTTCTTTATCAGGTCAAGCAGGCGTTCCTTTTGGAACATTCCCTCAAAAAAGGTATCAAACTGTGCGTACTGCGTATTTTCATAGTTTCCATCGACTGTTTTCCATTCCATGAATCGATCTTCGCCGGAAGTAATTGTACCGGCTTTGGAGGTCATCTGGTCGCTCATAACGCAGATGGCATTATAGATGAACATGGAGGGGATTTCCTTCATGTAGTTGCGGAGCTGCCGGTATGCAGCAGAAGCATCGGTTTCTTCTCTGGACGGAGATTTCAGTTCTACAATAACGACCGGTATTCCGTTCAGGAAAATCAGAATATCCGGGCGTTTGTTGCTGTTTTCGATGAAAGTCCATTGATTTGCTACGATAAAGGAGTTATTGTCGGGATTTTTATAGTCAACAAGATAGACGATGGAGGAGCGTTCCTCGCCTTTTTCAAAATAGCGCACAGGAATGCCGTTTTGCAGGTAATCCATAAAGACAGTGTTTTTCTGCACCAGTTCGCCGTTTTCAAAGTTCTTCAGCTTAAATAATGCGTCCTGAATAGCATCATCGGGCAACCCTCTGTTCAAACGGTCCAGAGAATCAAGCAGAACTTCTTCATATAACGGACTGTAAAAATCTCTTTCTATATCGGGACCGTATGCATACTCGTATCCCAAATCATTTCTGAACAGCTCGATTACTGAATTTTCATAATCGGCTTCGGTATATAATCCCGGCATTTTCAATTCTCCTTTTTACAGTTTGGATATTTCTATTGTATATCCGTTCTTGTTCATTTCTTTTGCAAGTGAAATGGCAGCATCTTCGACATTGTCTTTGAAGGGAATGTATATGAGACCATTAATATCCGAAGGTGATTCCATATCTTCTGCTTGTGATAATAAAATTGCCACCTTTGAACGACCTTTTGCAGCGAGCAACATTCCTAATTCTAAGACTACATTTTGTCTTACACGATACTTCTTATTTGCTTCATTGTTTTTTGCATATCCAATATCATCAGGTGTGGCAAGAACGATACCAAAATCAGCTTGATTTGTATATTTCTCCAGCTTTTCAATTATAGTACTTCCGTCGGATGGGAGTTGGTCTAAAATTAATGGTTCCAAATCCCATCTGCGAAGCATTGCTTCCAATTGTGTTCTCGCATTTTTATCGTGCCCATAAACAACAAAAACTTTGTTGTTTTGTGGCACTCCTATTGTTTGTAAAGACAATAATTTCTCGATTTCAGATGAATTTTTCCCTTGACAATTTACTGTTCCTTTGTCCCAGCAATTCACGTTGCAACCATTGGTAAGTTTTAATACAGTTCCCAAATCATTTCCTGTTCGATTTTCACTTGAAATAGTTTGTCCTGCCCTTTTAAGTAAATTTTTTACTTGTTCGATGGATAAGTTAATAGCCATAATTAAAATCCTTTCTGTTTTGTAGTTAAAACGAAAATTTACTTGAGCAAGCTCAGACCATTTATCGTGAGATGTTCGTTGCTACAGCGAACGATCAGCGTCAAACTTGCCGAGCCGAAGAATACTTTGATATCGCCATTGGTAAAACTCCTCCTCGCAAGGAACATCAGTGGTTCACGACTGATCCGTCTGATGTTACATGGGTATCCATTTCGGATATGGGCAGCTGCGGCACATATATTCGCAGAAGCTCTGAGCAGCTTACACAAGAGGCTGTTGACAAGTTTAACATCAGAGTTATCCCCAGTAACACAGTCCTACTGAGTTTCAAACTCACGGTAGGACGCATTGCCATTACCTATGGTGAGATGACCACAAATGAAGCTATTGCTCATTTCAAGACAGATAAGCCCTTTATTAATGAGTATCTATATTGCTATTTGAAAGACTTTAACTATCAGACAATGGGAAGTACATCCTCAATAGCAACTGCGGTTAACTCCAAAATTATCAAGGCGATGCCATTCATCATTCCTGCTGATGACGAGATAACTCGTTTCCACATTGTAGTCGGTCCAATGTTCGAGCAGATTCTAAACAATCAGATTGAAAATGATTCGCTTGCGGAAATGAGAGACACCTTGTTACCTCGGCTTATGTCCGGCGAGCTTGATGTATCCACACTTGATATTTAAGCAACTAAATTTTCGTTTATAGCTCGATTGGTTCTCAATTTCAGGTTAATCGCTTGTATAATATTTGCTATCTTTTTTTGTATCTCCATTTGAGGAACAGGAACCTTTAAGGTTCTTATCGTTTTCATTGGAATTGTTGGTTGTCCCGATCCAGTCATATTACTTGACATTTGTTTATAAAAATCATTAGAACGAATATACGAATAAAGAAAGTACGGTTCAACAAGAGCACGATTGGGAACAATTTTGCAGATATTGGGTGCTAAATGATATTTGTCGTTTTCCTCTATAATCGCACAATCTCCATATCCATTTCCGGTATAAGTAAGAATTATATCATTTTCATATAACTTGCTTCGAGTTAATCCTTCGGATACACTTCTATCAATTCTTTTTATGTCAGATAAATCAAGTTCACCCTTACGCAAATTCAAAGCTCTCAAAGCTATGATTTCTCCAGTCTCATTGTACTTGATATATTTGGTGAATTCAAAACCTGCTAATTTAGTAACATCAGCAATTTCGCCTATTGGCTTTTCACAAAACATCATTTTATTCGCTCCTAACCTATATATTTGCGATGAGCAATCTTTACATTGCTCTGCTTGACCATTGCATACTGCAAGGTCGTATCTATTCGTTGATGCCCCAGGAGCCGTTGCAGCTGCTCCACGGGCATTCCTTTGTCAATCGCCATTGTAGCGAGAGTTCGTCTGAATTTGTGCGGATGCACTCTCGGAATTGCAAGCCGCTTGCCCAGTTCACGCAGTCTTGATTCCACACCGCCAATCTGCAATCTTTCGTATGGCGCTTTTAGCGACACAAACAGAGCGTTGTTGCTGTCCGTTCTTTGTGCAAGGTAGTTCTGAAGGTGGATTTTGGTTCTGGCATCAAAGTAGACCATTCTTTCCTTGCTGCCTTTACCAAACACCACGCACTCTCGCTCCTCGAAGTTTATGTCATCCCGATTGAGAAGCACCAATTCGCCAACACGCATTCCGGTTGATGCCAGCATATCAATCAAAGCCAAATCACGCAAAGAATCGCAATGGTCACGCATGGTTTCCAATGCTTCATCTGTATAGGTTTCTTTGATGGTCACAGCTGTTTTCACCTTATGAATCCTGCGTACCGGGCTTTTTAAGATGTAATCTTCATCTTCAAGCCAGGAAAAGAAGCTGGATAAGATTCTGCGGATGTTGTCAATTGTCACCTTGCTGGATTTTCGTTCTGCCTGATAGTCAGTCAAATAGGAACGCAGATCATTGGTTGTGATATGTGTAATTCCTTTTCCAATTTTCTCAGACATGGTTTTGATTGTCTTTCGGTAGTAGGATAGTGACTTTTCAGAACATCCCTCTATTCTCTTTGCCGAAAGAAACGCACCTGTCAACCGTGCATTTTCTGTACTTGCATCCTCAGTTGTACTATCTGTTTTTCGCTGAATCTCATATCCGGAAAGATTATGCTTCAGTACTCGCCGCAGCTGCTCTGCCTGTCCATTATCAAGATAGGCCAACATATCTCGCAGCACATCATTTACAAATTCATCATTCATAGTCTGTTCTCCTTTAATAATCAGGGAATGACTATGGAGTGGCAATCCTCAGTATAAACACCTGCCACTCGCAGAAGTTATGGGTTAGGTAGTAAAACGAAAATTTAGTGGCTTAGAGCTGGATGTCTGTGACATCAATTTCGCCTGACATCAACTTGGGCACCAAATTATCTCTCAATGTCGCAAGCGATTGATTCTGGCCTTCCAAAATACATTGCTGTGCAAAGATTGGAGTGCAAAAGTCGCTGAATTTAGCAAGAGTTTCAGCATCAGGAATAACCGCTGGGACATTTTTCATAGTGCTACCAGATACTTCTTTGAAAGTTGATCCGGATGCCATTCCCTCAATAAGCGGGAGAGTGTTTTTCAAAAAGAAGTAAACAAATGGTGTTCCAACTTCCGATTTTGGCACAACTGATTTGAAGCCTTGATTTGTTGTTACTTCTCTAGCAGCGATAGCAATATAACCTATTGGAGCACGAGATGAGAACAACACTGTTCCTTCGGGCATAATTGTTGCACTGCTATTCTTTAAACCGAGTTCGGTTATGTCATTCTCGCCATGAGAAACAAACTTCGACTTATTGATGGATAAATCTTTCGGTGTTATCCACGCTATACCGGTCTCAGTGTAATACTCAGGTTTAGCCTTTGAAGGTGTACTGCCTCCAACAACGGTACCGAGATCACTAATTGTTCCGGTAGTCCATTTTGGATCGGCATTATCAACGAATAATTTTTGAAAATATCCCTGAGCTTGCTGCTCTAAATTTTCGTTTATCGCATTATTTAACTCAATTTTTTCGTCTAATGACTTCAAAACACTTGCAATTTTCTTTTGCGTATAAAAATCAACCATAGGAACTGCATACTGCATTATTGAGGTTTTATCACCTCGTGGCATTTTTGTTCCTTTGGATGTCGCCATTGAATATGTGAAAAAATCATCATCTGCAAGTACATAATATAAGAAATTACTATCCGTATTAGACTTTGGAACAAAGACTAATACATCATTGGAACAACCGCCATCATATCGAGCTTGCCATATTTTTTTGAAATATGGACGAATATTAGAAACGAGGACATCACCGCTTTTATATTCCTGTGTTAAAGAAACAGTCGGTAAAGAGCTTGCATCTGTTATCCCACTTTTGTTTGACAGCATATTCTCGGTCGATATATAGCTTTTAGTATTTAAGTTTGCTACTTCAACTTTTCCTTTGCGAAAATCGCAAATATCAGAAAGCTTACACTTCATAACCAATCGCCCCCAGCTTCTTACGGATTTCTGCTTCGAGTTCATGGGACTTGGCAAACATATCAGAAAGCTCCGATGTCAGGCGAGCCATTTTTTCATCAAACGGTTCACTATCTTCTTCCTGTTCTTCAATGCCAACATAGCGCCCAGGAGTCAGAATATAGTCCTGCCTTTCAATAGTCTGCAAATCAGCCACCGCACAGAATCCCTTCACATCTTCCAGAGTTCCGTTTTGGAATGCTTCAAAGGTGTCCGCCAGTTTCTGAATATCTTCATCCGTGAAGTCTCTGTGCTTGCGGTCAACCATATAACCCATCTTGCGGGCATCAATAAACAGCGTTTTTCCTTTCTGCTTTTTGTTTTTGCTAATAAACCAGAGCGTAACCGGAATCGTCACGCTATAAAACAGCTGCGTAGGCAGGGCAACGATACCTTCCACCAAATCGGCATTGATAATATTCTTTCTGATCTCACCCTCACCGGAGGACTGCGTAGACAGTGCACCGTTCGCAAGCACCAAACCAATCTTGCCGTTTGGCGCAAGGTGGTGGATCATATGCTGAATCCATGCGTAGTTGGCATTACCAGGCGGCGGCGTTCCGTACTTCCAGCGAACATCATCCTGCAATTTGTCCTGTCCCCAGTTAGACAGATTAAAAGGCGGGTTTGCCATAATGAAATCCGCACGAAGATTGGCATGAAGGTCATTAAAGAACGTATCAGCCTGATACGGACCGAAGTTTGCATCAATGCCACGAATCGCCATATTCATCTTCGCCATTTTCCAGGTATCCGCATTGGATTCCTGACCATAAACAGAAATGCTTTGACGATTGCCGCTGTGTGCTTGAATAAACTTCACACTCTGCACAAACATACCGCCAGAGCCGCAGCACGGGTCATACACACGGCAATTATTGAACGGCTTCAGGATGGCAACGATTGTCTTAACAATACTGGACGGTGTGTAGAACTCGCCGCCCTTCACACCTTCGTAAGCAGCGAACTGTGCGATACAATACTCATAAGTTCTGCCCAGAAGATCCTTACCTTCCTCGGTATCAGACATATCCATATTGGTGAACAGATCAACGACATCACCCAGAACTCGCTTGTCCAAATCCGGGCTTGCGTAATTCTTCGGAAGCACATTTTTCAAAGATTTATTATCTGCTTCAATCTCTCTCATTGCTTCGTCAAGGACTGTGCCAATTTCCGGAGTGTGAGCAGCAGCTGCAACCGTAGACCATCTTGCTTTTTCCGGGACAAAGAAAATATTCTCACCCAAATACTCGTCACGATCTTCTTCAAAGCCCTCACCCTCTGCAACAAGCTCGTTATATTTTCTCTCAAATGCACTGGAAATATAGCGAAGAAAAATCAATCCGAGGATTACCTTTCTATATTCAGCGGCAGGAATGTGCCCCCATAACACACAGGCAGCATCCCAAATCTGTTTTTCAAAGCCAATGTTGGCATTATTCTTTTCAGCCATTGTTTTCCCTCTTTCTTACTACTTATTCAAATCCATAATTTTCTATTTTCCATATCTCTTTCCGCTCACTCTGCGGATATAGTCCTTTTTCTGCAAGAATTCCATGATGCGCTTCTCGCCTTGTTTGATATATTCTTCAAGCTCAAATTGCCAGTTCTTTTCTGCTGACATAGCTGCACCTCGCATCTTGCTCAATACTCAATCCTAAAATAGTCCAAATATGCCTTATATCTATCCTGCACAGCAAGGCAGGTATCCATCAGATAACCGTTTTCCTTACCCCACTCCTTTAAGCCTCGATAGTAAAACATTTTCAGATTATCCTCTATAATAAACGGAACAATATTATATTTCAGGCACTCTTTAAACATAATCAGCCTGCCAATGCGTCCGTTGCCATCCTGAAACGGATGAATCCTTTCAAAACACACATGAAAATCCAAAATATCTTTAAACGTCTTACTCTTTTTCGCATTATATTTTGCCAAAAGTGATCGCATCTGCTCGCTAACCTCTTCCGGCAAAGCTGTATCTCTGCCGCCAACCTCGTTCGGAAGCTTTTTATAATCACCGACAGCAACCCAATCCTTACGCGCATCACTCGTGCCGGTTTTCAAAATAAAATGCAATTCCCTAATCAGCTTTTCGGATAAAGCAGTCTTTGCCTTATCTATAAGCAAATCAATACAGCGAAAGTGATTAGCAGTTTCAATAATATCATCCACGTTCAAAACTTCATTTTCCACACCAATCGTATTCGTTTCAAAAATATAACGCGTCTGCTCATGTGTCAGTCTGCTGCCTTCCATATGATTAGAGTTATAGGTCAACTCAATTTGCGTTTTATGATAGATACCGCCTGCATATCTGCTTGCTTTTTCTTCCTGCAGAACATTTAACAAGCTACGCTCGCTCTGCTTAATCTTATTAACACGCTCCGGTTTTACTGCCGTTTCCGGAATACTCCATACTCTGCCATGCAGCTCTGCTCCCTGCACACGTCCCTGTGCGCAATAATTACGCACGCTGCGCTCGGATATCTGCCACTTTTCCGCTGTTTCAGCTACTGAAAGATACTTCATCATCTCACCTCCGTTACGTTGTATCTAAGAATAGTATAGCATGTTGACGGCAAAAACTTCAATTAATTTGTTTTGATAGCCAATTATTTTTGCCGTCAAAAAGCGCTCCGCAATTTTTTATTATTGCTTTTAGCGTATTTACGTATTCTCACACATAGAAAGAAAAACTAATGGACTGTCATCGCAAGTAAAATCCACTCACGCGACAGTCCCTTTTAGCTTATCAATATTACTTCAGCAGTTCCTTTTCTTCCAGATACACAGCCAGCAGCTGCGCCACCTTATTCACCAGCTTCAGGCAGTTTTTCAAATGCTCACGCGTATTGAACTCGTAAGGCATCAAATCACCGCAGGCACAGGAGCCGAATTCCTTAGCAAAGCGCTCATGAAATTCCAGCGTTAACGGATAAATTTCCGCCAAGGGCTTATCGCTCGGCTGATTGCGGCCTGCAAGCGTACTGATGACCATCACACAGCCTGCCATCGCACCGCACAAATCGCGCGCATGGCCAATGCCGCCGCCAAAGCCGGAGCACAGACGAAAAGCGTTATCATCAATATTCACGCCTGCCTCCTTGCGGAAGGTTTCCACAATCGCTTCGCAGCAGTTATACCCGCTTTTAAAATTGTTACCTGCTGCCATGCCCATTTTTTCGCTAAATTCACTCATGCTTTTCTCCTCCTTGCATAACAATATTAATATGCTTACTTTTTATCGTTATCGCTTTCCGTTGCATACGGCCAACCGCTCATGCCTCCCTCCAGGCTGTAAACATCACGGAAGCCACGGGCGCGCAGGATAACCTCCGCTTCGTAGCCACGCAAATCAATCTGGCAGGCTGTAACTATTTTCTGCTCTTTATCCAGCTTGCTGATATCCGCTGTCCGCAAGGTATCAAGCGGCAGATTTACTCTCGACGGAATGTCGGCAATACGCTTAGCTGCTACCTCTGCCGGCGTACGTACATCAACGAATAAATAATCCTCCTGCGTACGCTTCTTTTCAAAGTCTACAGGATTAATGCTGCGCAGCTGGCCGTCAAGTTTATTTTGCAGGACATTAGCTGCCGTTGCGATATTCTCAATCGGCGTATTAAACGGCGGAGCATAAGCCACATCAAGTCCGGACAAATCCTCCAGCGTTGCACCTAAAGAAATTGCCGCCGCCAATGTATCAATGCGCTTCGCTACGCTCGCTCCGACAGCCTGCGCACCCAATACGCGTCCGCTGCTCTTTTCCGCCAACAACTTCAGCACAATACGTCCTACTCCCGGCATATAACCCAAACGATCAAAGCCGGGTACAACTACGCTTGCAAAATCAATACCAGCCTGCCGTGCAGTCCGCTCGTTCAAACCGGTTGCCCCAGCTTCCTGCGCAAAGAAGCGACATGCGGCAGTTCCCAGGACACCGGGATATTGCTTCCGCGCTCCGCAGATATTATCTGCAATTACACGGCCATGCTTGTTGGCGGTAGAACCCATAGGCACAAACACCTTGGCTCCGCTGACACGATGAGTATTTTCCGCACAGTCACCTCCGGCATAAATTGCATCATCGCTTGTCTGCAGGTATTCATTAACCGCAATACAACCGCTAGGACCTATAACAAGGCCGGCCTCACGCGCCAGCTCCACGTTCGGACGCACGCCGACGGCAACGATAACCAGCTGTGCCGGGATTACGCGTTTATCTGTCTGCACTCCGCTAACTTTACCTTTTTCTACGATAAAGGCACCTGCTCTTTCCTCCAGATAAATATCGAGCAGCGGATTTTTCGTATCACGCAGCAGCAGTGCTGCCATGTCCTCATCAAGCAGCTGCGGCAGCAGTCTGTCCTGCTGTTCCAGAACGCTGGTATGCAAACCGCGACGCACAAAAGCTTCTGCCAGCTCCAAACCGATAAAGCCTGCGCCGATGATTACTACATCCTTAACGTTGCCTTCGGCAATTTCCTTATCTACCGCTTCAACATCCCACGGGAACCAGAAGCTGTGAATACCTGAGGCATCAGCATTAGGCAAGGGAAGCTTCACCGGCGTGCTGCCAGTTGCCAACACCAGCACGTCATATGACAGCTGTTTCAGATCTCCATTTTCCATATAATGCACGCATTTTTGCACTCTGTCTATTTTCTGCACATTACAGCCGCAGCAGGCGTCAATGCCCTTCACAGCCGCAAAATAATTACTGTCGCGCAAGGCTCCCTGCGGTGTATGGTCAAAGCTGTCCATGCTCTTGACCTCACCGCTGATAAAATACGGAAAGCCGCAGGCACCGTAGCTCAGCTGCGGTCCGCGTTCCAACACAATAATCTCTGCTTCTGCATCCAGTCTGCGCAAGCGCGCCGCCGTTTTCATACCGGCGGCCACCCCACCGACGATTACTACACGTTTACTCATAATGTCACCTCCAAGAATGATTTTTAACATTGTCTTACTATTATGAAAATTCAACAGTCCAAACTGCTTCTGTCAGCAAATATTACTCTATAACCATTATAACAAAACAGCCTCCGAAAGCAAAGCTACGAAGACTGTTTACCAAAATTATTATATGCTATTTTGCTTCATACACACTCAAAGCTTCCATTGCCAAGGCGTAGCCCGCAAAGCCCAGGCCGCAAATCTGGCCGACGCAGCCAGCCACCGTTACAGAATGATGGCGAAACTCCTCACGCTGATGGATGTTGCTGATATGCACCTCAATCGCAGGAATATTTACTGCCTTCAATGCGTCCAGAATTGCTACACTGTAATGCGTAAACGCCGCCGGATTGATAACAATGCCGTCAAAATGACCGTAAGCATTCTGAATAGCGGTAACTATATCGCCCTCATAATTGCTCTGCAGCAGCTCCACCTCTACTCCAAGGCGGTCAGCCGCCGAGCGAATGTAAGCACACAGGCTGTCATAATCATCACGGCCATAGATATTTTTTTCACGGATGCCCAGCATATTAATGTTAGGACCATTCAAAACTAATATTTTACGCATCTTTATCCCTCCAGCTTAGCGGCAATATTCAGCAGCTCATGCAGAACTCTGCCGAAATCACCGTTATTATCAATAGTATAATCCGCATATTGGCGGTACAGCGCAATACGCTCGTTATATAAAGTATAAAGCTTCTGCTTATCGGCAGCAAGCAACGGCCGCGCATCCCCGGCAATACAGCCGATAATGTTTTCCGGTTTGCGGTCGATAAAAACTACAACACCGCGGCGCTTAACCAGCTCCATGTTTTCCGCACGCTTTACAGCACCTCCGCCTGTTGCGATAACAGCTCCGTCACATTCCGCCAGATACGCCAGCGTGCGCGTTTCCGCCGCACGGAACGCTTCTTCGCTTTCGGCAAAAAAATCCTTAATCGTGCGCTGCTCGCGCTCTTCGAGGACAGCGTCGGCATCATAAAACGGCAGCTGCAAGCGTTTCGCCATGCGCTTGCCAAAGGTGCTTTTGCCGCAGCCAGGCATACCAATCAGCACGATATTTTTCATATATTCTGCTCCAAATCCTGCATGATTTTGACGATTAATTCGCTATCGTATTTTTCGCCCTGCCAGATTTCCTGAGCAGCCACAGCCTGCGCCACAAGCATGAACAGACCATTGACAGTCTGCATCTTCGCCTCGGCAGCCTGCTTCAAGAACAAAGTCTGCTTAGGATTATAAATCAAATCGACAGCAGCATCAAAATTGCTGATTTCCTCCGGCGTAACCGGTGCAGCATTAACCTTGGGATACATGCCCACAGGCGTGCAATTGACAATCACATCGCCGGTCAGCGCTGCCAAGCCGTCATAATCAATAAACTTACACTTAGGCGCAATCTTGAGGAAATCCTTATCAACATGCGCAACATCACGCGTAACCAGATACAGCTTGCCGACACGCTTATCAACCATATATTTGACAACCGCACGCGCAGCGCCGCCGGTGCCCAGCACCGCAACACGCTTAGCGCGCACATCAATATTGTTGTATTCCAGCATTCTGCCGAAGCCGAAGTAATCGGTATTGTAGCCTTCGGCACCGTTTTCATCAAATTTAATCGTATTTACAGCACCGATAGCCTTAGCCTCACGCGTAATGCTGTCCAACAGCGGCATAACGTGCAATTTATGCGGAATGGTGACATTGCTGCCCGCATAGTTGGCGCGCAGCTCCTCCATGCGCTTGGGCAAGTCCTCCTGCGGTGTTTCCAGCAGCGTATAATCTCCTTCAATACCCGTATATTTAAAAAACAGCTCGTGAATCTGCGGTGAAAGACTGTGTCCCAGCTTACCGCCTAAAAGTCCGTAATGCTTCATCTGTTTATTCCTTTCGCTCGTAAGCACGATAATTGCCAAGAACCTTGCAATAGGTGCTCTTCGATTTTATTTCTTCCATCACATCAATAACCAGCGGGTCTGCCAGATTACCGGTAACATCAATGTAGAAAAAGTATTCCCAAGTTTTGCCGACAATCGGTCGCGATTCCAGATTCAGCATATTCAGGCCCATATGGTAGAAGCTGGCAAGCATTTTATACAGTGAGCCTGTTTCGTGCTTCACGGCAACAATCAAGGTAATCTTATTTGCATTCGCTACGATTTCCGGATTTTTGGCGATAATAACGAAGCGAGTGTAATTATTGCTGTTGCTGTTAATCGCCGGTGCAATAACCTTCAAATTATATAGCTCCGCTGCCTGCTTGCCGGCAATAGCGCCCAAGGTTATATCCTGCTTTTCGGCAACCTCCTCCGCACTCTTGGAGGTGCTGAAATACGGCACCTTTTCCATCTCCGGATAGTCACGGAAGAAATCGGCGCATTGCTTTAAGCCCTGCGGATGCGAATACACTGTTTTAATCGTACTAAGCGACGCACCCTCGCAGCCTAACAGGTTTTGCTCTATCTTCACGCACTGCTCGCCTACGATACTGCAATCATATTGGCGCAGCAAATCATATACCTCGGTAATACCGCCTGTCGAAGAATTTTCTATCGGCAGTACGGCATAATCCATTGAACCGTCGCTGATGCCGGAAATTACCTCTTCAAAGGTCTGGAAGTGATGACGATTGTAGTGGCGTCCATGAAAATATTCCTCTAACGCCTGATGCGTAAAGGAGCCTGCAGGACCAAAGCAAGCAACCTCATAGGTTTTGTCGTTTGCTTCCGACAGCGCAGTTGCTTCCAACAGACAGGCCTGATCAATAATACCGCGCATAATATTTTTCACAGCCACGGAATATTCCTTGTTCTCCAAAAAGCCCGCAACCTTTTCGATAACCTTAGCTTCACGGTTTTTGTCCTTAACCGGCAGCCCCTTGGATTTTTTGTAGGCAGCCACCTGCATAACAAGCTGCAGACGGCTTTCCAGTACGTCTGCCAGCTGCTGGTCAACCTTATCTATTTCTTGGCGGATTTTTTCTAAATCAAGCTCCTGCATCTTATTTCTCCCATTTCTTCGCTTCTAAAAGTAAATCCCACAGCGTCCACGCTACCACGGCTTCGATAACAGGCACAGCACGCTGCACAATACATGGATCATGTCTGCCGACAATAGCCAGCGTTGTATCAGCCTGCTCCTTAAGGCTCACTGTCTGCTGCTCGCGCGCAATCGACGGCGTAGGCTTAATTGCCACGCGCACTACCAAAGGCATACCGTTGGTAATACCGCCGGTAACGCCGCCGTTGTGGTTCGTCAGCGCCTGCACCTTACCGTCAGCATAATGCAATGCATCATTTGCTTCGGCACCTGTCAGCCCGGCAAAGCCAAAGCCGTCGCCAAACTCTACGCCCTTAACCGCAGGTACGGAAAACAGCGCATGGCTCAGCATGCTTTCCACGGAATCAAAATACGGTGCGCCGATGCCCGCAGGCAAATGCAGTGCAATGGCTTCAATAACACCGCCCACGCTGTTAAGCTCACTCTTGGCCTGCAAGATACGCTCCTGCATTTTTTCGCCTATAGCATCATCCATAACAGCAAATTTTTTTGCCTGCAGCGCCGCTAATTCTGCATCACTTACGCCCATAGGATTGAAGCGTTCTTCTTTGATATCGTTAATCTGCAGAATATGCGAACCGACAACAATGCCGTATTGCGCCAACGCCTGCTTGGCCACAGCACCGGCAAAAACGAGCGGTGCCGTCAGCCTACCGGAAAAATGACCGCCGCCGCGCATGTCGGCGAAGCCTTTGTAATGGACATAGGCGGTGTAGTCGGCGTGGGATGGGCGCGGATGATCGAGCAGATTGCTGTAATCTTTCGAGCGCTGGTTGGTGTTGAGAATGTAGGCCAAAAGCGGGAAGCCAGTGGTCACGCCGTTCATCATGCCAGTTGCCAGATGCACGGCGTCGGCTTCCTTGCGCTGGGTCGTGAGTTTGCTCGAGCCCGGTGCACGACGTGCCATGAAACGTGCCAGCTCCGCTTCGTCGATGGCTTCGCCTGGCGGCATGCCGTCGATCTCCACGCCGATCATTTCGCCGTGGCTTTCGCCGAAAACGCTGCAGCGATAATGGCTGCCAATACTAGATGCCATCGCAGACACCTCCC
>OGYE01000742.1_pt1 | contig 21397 bp, 23 predicted proteins | sample 1576471 | NCBI WGS metagenome assembly OGYE01 (sample SAMEA3541532, study PRJEB24748) | human gut metagenome | biome: human gut; feature: human-associated habitat; material: faeces | place: China | collected 2012
TATAGCGCTCTACGGTTACATCCATAAGTAAAACAAATTAAGTTAAGATTTAAGTTATTATTACTCTTTCAAGTATGATACAAAGATACAACATCAGAGGGCGGAAGTCAAGCTTATTACTAAATATTTCTAAACAAATAATGACCGTTTTTAACCGATTAGAACCATATCACTTCGCATGCTTCATCAGCCATTCATCAGGCGGGATATAATCCCCCATTTTTGTCAGACTGGGGTTATGTCCGAAATAAACATCACCCGTTTCATCATTCCTATGTTTCGCAACGATCATCACGGGTGATCTCCTCAGGTCCGAGCTTGGTATCACGGGATTCGGACTCGTACTCCTCGATATGGATGGAGGTGTAAACGTCGTCGCGTACCATTCTTTCGTTGAGCAGTACAGCGTCCTCGTAGTTGTAACCTTCCCATGTCATAAAGCCGATCAGAGCGTTTTTACCCAGCGAGATTTCACCATTGCAGGTAGCAGGACCATCAGCCAGTACCTGTCCAACGCTGACACGTTCGCCTGCGCTGACAATTGGTCTCTGGTTGAAGCAGGTTCCCTGGTTGGAACGCAGGAATTTGATGATGTGGAAGTTTTTGAGCTCGCCGTCATCAGTGCGGACAACAACCTTGTTTGCGTCAACGCGGTCAACCACACCGTTTACATCGGAAACAACGCAGACACCCGAGTCAACAGCTGCTTTGTACTCCATACCGGTACCAACGATTGGGTTTTCGGTCTTGAGAAGCGGCACTGCCTGACGCTGCATGTTTGCACCCATCAGAGCTCGGTTGGTATCGTCGTTTTCAAGGAATGGGATCATTGCTGTTGCAACGGATACTACCATCTTAGGCGATACGTCCATGTAGTCTACCTGCTCACGTTCCACGATCTTAACCATGTCGCGGTGACGAACCGAAACCATCTTGTTTGCGAAGGTGTTTTCTTCGGTCAGAGGTTCGTTTGCCTGTGCAACGATGAATTCGTCTTCACGGTCAGCAGTCATATATTCTACTTCATCCAGAACTTTGCCGGTTTCTTTGTCAACACGGCGGTATGGAGCCTCGATGAAGCCGTATTTGTTGATTCTTGCGAAAGTAGCCAGGTAGGAGATCAGACCGATGTTAGGACCTTCTGGGGTCTCTACCGGACACATTCTTCCGTAGTGGCTGTAGTGTACGTCTCGAACTTCGAAACCTGCACGGTCTCTGGAAAGACCGCCAGGACCCAGAGCGGAAAGACGTCTCTTGTGGGTCAGTTCTGCCAGAGGGTTGTTCTGGTCCATGAACTGGGACAGTGGGGAGGAACCAAAGAACTCTTTGATTGCAGCAACAACCGGACGGATGTTGATCAGAGCCTGTGGAGTGATAACCTCCATATCCTGTGCCTGAGTTGTCATTCTTTCACGAATAACACGTTCCATTCTGGAGAAACCGATTCTGAACTGGTTCTGAAGCAGTTCGCCGACAGAACGGATTCTTCTGTTGCCCAGATGGTCAATGTCGTCGGTGGAGCCAACGCCGTTGCCCAGGCAGCAGACATAGTTGATGGTTGCAAAGATATCGTCTTTGATGATGTGTTTTGGAATCAGGTCATCTGCTCTGTCCACGATCATCTGACGCAGCTCTTCATCAGAGTTGCAGCTATCCAGAATTTCACACAGTACCGAGAAACGTACCTTTTCATTAACACCGATCTCTTCGAGTTCTTCCTCGGTGTAGCAGGAGGTGTAATCAAGCAGGTTAACCATACCATTGGAGATAACCTTTACGATGCGGTCACCGCATTTGAGGAATACGGTGTCAACACCTGCGCGCTCGATCTCTTCTGCTTTCGCACGGGTCAGAACCTCGTCTGGTTCTGCCATCACTTCACCAGTACGGCTGTTGATGATTGGCTCAGCAACAATGTGACCGTTGATTCTGGAAGCGATACCCAGCTTTTTGTTGTATTTGTAACGTCCAACACGGGACAGGTCGTATCTTCTAGCGTCAAAGAACAGTGCGTTCAGATGGGACTGAGCGCTGTCTACTGTTGGTGGTTCACCTGGACGCAGTTTTCTGTAAACTTCCAGCAGAGCCTCTTCTGTGTTGTTGGTGCTGTCCTTTTCGATGGTAGCCTGGATTCTTGCATCTTCTCCAAAGAATTCCAGAATCTGCGCATCGCTGGAAAGACCCAGGGCACGGATAAAGGTTGTTACTGGCAGCTTTCTGTTTTTATCAATACGAACATAGAAGACATCGTTGGAGTCGGTTTCGTACTCAAGCCATGCGCCGCGGTTTGGAATAACTGTTGTAGAGAAAAGTTCCTTACCAGCTTTGTCACGGGATACACCGTAGTACACGCCTGGAGAACGTACCAACTGGGAAACGATAACTCGCTCCGCACCATTGATAATAAATGTACCGCTTGGTGTCATCACAGGGAAATCACCCATGAAGATGTCCTGTTCTTTTACCTCGCCTGTCTCCTTGTTCAGGAGGCTTGCACGAACCCGCAGAGGAGCTGCATATGTTGCATCGCGCTCTTTACACTCTTCGATGGTGTATTTGGGTTTTTCGTCAAGACGGTAATCGATAAAGTCAAGTACCAGATTGCCCTGATAGTCTGAAATCTCGGACATATCTTTAAATACTTCCTTTAATCCCTCCTCAAGAAACCATTTGTAGGAGTTTTTCTGCACTTCAATCAGGTTTGGCATTTCCAAAACCTCATTAATCCGAGAAAAGCTCATTCGAACATTTTTACCCAGATGTACCGGCTTAACATTCACCATAGGCTTATCCACTCCAATCCGCTTATTTTAACAATTGTCTAATGTGTACAACTTTGTTCGGTCAGAATCCATTATTTTGCAAAAAGGTATTGAATTCTTCTTTCTTCTATGCTACAATATGTTTAGTCAACTACACAACTATCCATTTTGATACATTATAATATTATATTGTATTTTGCCGTTAAAGTCAATCTTTCCGGCACCTTTTGTCGTAAGAAAAACTCCGATTTTTTGATCGGAGTTTTGTTTATTTATGCCAAAATTCAACTTTCTATTTCATCTAAGAGTCTTCTTGACAGAGACTCTTTTTTCTGTTTTTCTCAAATTCCTGATACCAGTTTCCCTGATAGGTAAGCTCTCCCTCGTCCCCTTCTGCCAAGAGATCCCATTCTTCCTTTGTCACACTCAGCTCGATCTCTTTTTCTTCCTCCGTCCGGAAGGTCGCATAATAGATGATCCGTACAATCATATTGTTTTTGGCAGATGAATTTTCACGGCGATAGATCGGCTTTTCCCTTTTGGAAATCACCGATGTATGAACTGTGACAACTGGCTCCTTGTCCAGCTTTTTTCTTTGATAGGCAACACCAATCAGTGTCATAATCAATGCACCCACCACACTGATGAGCAAAAACGCTCCCAACACAGCAAGCAACATTCCGAAAATACCAAGCATCAAACAAAATCCTCTCTGTTTTTTTGATTATTGTAACACAGATCTTCCGTTGATACAAGAACACAAACGATCCCATCAAAACAAAAAACCTTCCGGCAAAATACCGGAAGGTTTTTGTTCTTTGTGAAATTAGTCCATCTTAGCAACAAGGAACTCATAGAAACCACGATGTGTTTCATACAGGTCAACCTTGGAGATGATTTCCATTGGAGCATGCATGCACAGAACTGGAACACCGATATCGATGGTGTCAACGTCCAGCTCAGCGATGTATTTAGCAACAGTGCCGCCGCCGCCCTGGTCAACTTTACCAAGTTCACCGAACTGCCATACAACGTCTGCATTGTCGAGGATTGCACAAACTTTGCTTGTGAATTTAGCGTTGCAGTCGTTGGTGCTGCTCTTACCGCCTGCACCTGTGTATTTAACAACACATACACCGTAGTTGATGAAGGAAGAGTTCTGTTTTTCATAAGCATCTGCAAATGCTGGATCGAATGCTGCGCTTACGTCAGCAGACAGACATTTGGAGTTGGACAGAACGCGTCTTACTGGAACGCCGAATGGCTCAGCCAGATCAGCCAGGAAGTATTCCAGGAATCTGGAGTGCATACCGGTGTTACCGTCAGAACCAACTTCTTCTTTATCAGCGAAGATAACAACAGAAGTCCATTCTGGGTTGGTGTTTGCGATTTCAGCTGTCATTTCAGTGTAGGAGCAAACACGGTCGTCATGACCATATGCGCCGATCATGCTTCTGTCAAGACCGAGGTCTCTTGCTTTGAGAGCTGGAACAACGCTCAGTTCAGCGCCCAGGAAGTCTCTTTCAGTGATGCCGTATTTTTCGTTGAAGATCTTCATCAGGTTCAGTTTAACCTTTTCAGAAGCTTTTTCATCTTTAAACTGTCTGGAACCGATCAGAATATTCATGGATTCGCCCTTGAATGCTTCTGCCAGAGTCTGAGTTCTCTGTTTGGATGCCAGATGTGGCAGCAGGTCGGTTACGCAGAAAATCGGATCGTTTTCATCTTCACCGATGGTGATGGTAACAACAGAACCGTCTTTCTTGTAAACGTCACCGTGCAGAGCCAGAGGAATGGTTGGCCACTGGTATTTCTTGATACCACCATAGTAATGTGGTCTGAGGTAACCCAGTTCTGCTTCTTCAAACAGTGGGCTTGGTTTCAGGTCAAGTCTTGGGGAATCAACATGAGCTGCAAGGATCTTAACGCCTTTTTCGATTGGACGGGTACCCATAGTACCGAAGATCAGAGATTTGCCGCGGTTGTTGTAGTAGAATCTTTCACCTGGCTGATATTTTTTGCCTGGTACAAATTCTTCATAACCGTTTTCTTTCAGCTGTCTGATAGCTTCTCTGACTGCTTCCATTTCGATTTTGGCTGCATCCATATATTTTTTGTAGCCTTCAGCATAATCGTATGCTTTATCGATCTCTTCGTCAGACAGACGGGTGGTACCGTTGACCATCTTCATCATTAATTCTTCCTGGAGCTGCTCGCCTTTGGTTTTTTCCATATCGTTCATCCTCCCGATTAAAATTTTTAGCTGTCCTGAAAATTACATCCAAAACAACCGATATCTACACCGTTTTTAACTTACGGTTAGAAACAAATTTGCTAAGAATAAAGTTTGCGATAGATTTTTTTGGTTTCGGAAACTTTGTTATAATACCATTCTGTATCAGAATAGGGTATTTTGTCAAGTGTTTTTCCATCTTTTGAGTATTCTTCCTGCGAAAGCCAGGAATTTACATTCCCCATTCCCGCATGGTAGGAACAGATTGCCAGCTTTTCATCGCCGGTTTCTTCCAGAAGCAGATGCAGCATATAGGTTCCATACTGGATGGAAACCTCCGGATCAAAGATATCCTCGTAGCTGACACCGCTCTCATCCCCCATCCGGTACTGCACCCATTCAAATGCATCTTCTGTCATCTGCATGACTCCGCGTGCATCTGCATGAGAAACCGCATTGGGGTCAAAGTTGCTTTCTACCTTTGCCACCGCATACACAAGATCCCGGTCCACCTGGTATTCCCTGCTGTAATGCTCCACATATTCCCGATAGGTTCTTGGATACAGCTGGCGGTAGACACTTTCTGTTGCCGGCTGCAGTGCAGCAAATCCTGCCGCTACCAGAATAACCACCAAAACAAGCCACAAAAAAATGGATTTTCTTTTCGCAGAACCTGCACGTTTCTTTTTCCTTGCCATCAAAACCTCCACCGTTTAAAAAAGGGGTTTTTACTGCTGTGCCTCCGATGAATTTCCCGCTTCCATCTCTGCTTCCAGTTTGGAAAGCAAAACGGAAGTCTGATTTTTCAGCTCATCGATACTGCCGTTGTTTTCCAGCACCTGCCACGAACGGCTCTTATAATATTCCTCGTCGTGCTGTGCCTGAATGCGTTCATCCGCTTCCTCTTCTGTCAGCTTATCTCGGCGGATAATGCGCTCTTTGCGGGACTGTACATCCGCTGTGACCGAAACAACACGGTCACATTCACGATCTGCACCGCTCTCAAACAAAGTTGGAGCATCCAGCACAATAATTCCTTCCTGCTGTTCCCGCAGACGTTTTAATTCTCTGCGGATACTGTCGATGATGTATGGAAACATCAGGTTATTTAATTTTTTGAGTTTTTCTTTATCGTTAAAGACGGTGCGCGCCATTTTCTTTCGGTTAAGCGTACCATCCATGTTGATATATTCGCAGCCAAACTCCAGGGCAATGTCAGCGATGCAGGCGCTGCCTGTCTCGACGACCTCCCTTGCGATCTTGTCCGCATCAATCACAACGACTCCGTTTTCCCTAAGATAGTCCGAAACCGTCGATTTTCCTGCACCGGTCTGACCGGTGAGCCCCACGATCATATTTCTCATTCCTGTGACCTATGCCTCACTTTCCCCATCCAGAGTATGCTCCTGATATGCGGCAGCCCGAATCAGGCGATTATACACCGCAAGACCCACTCCTTGTTTGGATGGACAGCGCGCATACACTTCCTGTGCGCCCCTTTCATCCAATTCTCTAAGCGCTGCAAACAGGTGCTTTGCCTGATCGGTTTCATCTTTACCCAGGCTAATATATGGAACCTGCAAAAAAGGAACATCCTCCTCAAAGCAGAGTGCAAACAGACCTTCTTTCTTCTGGGAATTAACATATTCTGTGAACTCCCTGCTGTCTGCATCCAGAATGGTGATTTTTGCCTTCGGCGCATAGTGCTTGTACTTCATACCCGGAGAATCCGCGCGGACTCCCTCTTTGAGCTTTTCGGTTACCGCTTCATGAATCATCAGATCCGGCAGAAATTCCTTTAACATCTGCGGAGTCACAGCACCCGGACGCAGCAGGATCGGCTTTTCCCCTGCAAGGGAAATAACGGTCGACTCTACGCCCACACTGCACTCTCCGGCATCCACAATCGCGTCCACACGACCCCAGAGGTCATGCACACAATGCTGCGCTGTGGTGGGGCTTGGGGAACCGGAAAGATTTGCCGAAGGCGCTGCAATCGGTACCCCTGCCTCATGGATAATCGCTCTTGCTACCGGGTGAGCTGGAATACGGATTGCTACCGTTTCCAGTCCTCCCGAAGTTTCCAGTGGGATAATATCCTTTTTCGGCAGAATGATCGTCAGCGGTCCCGGACAAAAACGCCTGCACAGCTCATAATAAACCGGCGGGATGTTTTTGGCATAACGTTCTGCCTGGGAAGCATCCTCGATATGGATAATCAGTGGATTATCCTGCGGACGTCCCTTTGCCAGAAAGATATTTTTTACCGCATCAGGATTCAGGGCATTGGCACCCAGACCATAAACTGTTTCAGTCGGAAGTGCAACCAGTCCGCCCTGACGGATGATCTGTCCTGCACGGATGATCGCTTCCCTGTCCTGTTTCATTTCCTTTACAGTCAAAAGCTGTGTCTCTCTGTGCTTAAAAATTTGCTCTTGCATGGATTTAAGCCTCTTTTCAGCAGACAGTTTAGTTTTCGCTGCCGGTAGCGTTCGAGCTTTCTTTGAGTTTTTCTGCCTGGTCAAAGGTGTTGAGTCCATCAAACAGCTCGGTCAGATCTCCGTTGAGTATCTGCTCCAGTTTATACAGGGTCAGACCAATGCGGTGATCGGTAACACGTCCCTGTGGATAGTTGTAGGTACGGATACGTTCTGCACGGTCACCTGCACCAACCTGCAGTTTTCTTTCGGAAGCAATCTTTTCCTCCTGCTCTCTCTGCATCTTTTCATAGATACGGGAGCGCAGAATCTTCATTGCTTTATCCTTATTCTTGTACTGGCTTCGTTCATCCTGACACTCAACAACAGTACCGGTAGGAATATGGGTGATTCGGATTGCAGACTCGGTCTTGTTTACATGCTGACCGCCTGCACCGCCCGAACGGTAGGTATCGATCTGAAGATCTTTCGGATTGATTTCAACCTCAACGTCATCCACTTCCGGCAGAACAGCAACGGTAACGGTGGATGTATGGATACGGCCCTGTGTTTCGGTTTCCGGTACACGCTGTACACGGTGAACACCCGATTCAAATTTGAATTTGGAGTAAGCTCCCTCACCGTTAATGGAGAAGCTGATTTCCTTATAACCGCCCAGTTCGGTTGGGTTTGCGTTGAGGATCTCGATCTTCCAGCCCTGGCTTTCTGCATACATCGAGTACATTCTGAACAGGCTGTTTGCAAACAGAGCTGCCTCATCACCGCCTGCACCGCCGCGGATCTCAACGATAACGTTCTTGTCATCGTTCGGGTCTTTTGGAATCAGCAGAATTTTAAGCTCTTCTGAGATCGTTTCGATATCTTTTTTGCTGGTTTCATACTGTTCTTCGATCAGTTCGCGGAAATCCTTGTCCAGACCGCTTTCTTCCAGCATCATTTTTGCCTCGTCCATATCGTTTTTAGCCTTAGTATATTCGCGGTATTTTTCAACGATTGGAGTCAGGTTCTTATACTCCTTCATCAGCTCCGCATACTGTTTTGGGTCGCTGACAACATTTGGGTCCATCAACTTGTCGTTGATTGCCTGATAGCGTTCTTCCGCTACGCTTAACTGTTCAAACATCGTTTCATTCTCCTTAAATCTTTTATTCCGTCATTTTCTCTTCTGTTTTGATCCGCCCTCTTTGCAGCTGCCTTTCCTTTACGGCCTGCGGATCTCCCGGATATTTTTCTCTGCCTTACTTCTGGCAACCATGACCTCATGGCCGCAGCCGGTACAACGAAGCTTAAAATCCATGCCGCTTCTTAATACCAGGAACTTGTTTTCCCCGCAGGGATGATTTTTCTTCATAACCAAGATATCGCCAACACGCACGTCCATCTTCTGCGACCTCCTTTTCTCAAGTCCACTATCCGGAAAATTAATCAGGACAACGGTCAAAAATTCCTGCATACAGATTCTATTATAGCAAACAAGCCCTTGTTTGTGCAACAAAATCTTGCACAAACTTTACCACAATCATGCAAAAGAAACGCATCTTATTCTTTTGCGTCCCTTTGTAAAATTTTGATGCGTACCCTTTTTGCCAGCACAGACAGATCAGAAATAAATCCATTCTCTCCTGCATATAGATAAACCAGCCATTGACGCTATCTGATAAAACAAAAAACTGTCCAAACCGTTTGGACAGGAGGAGGGAAGAAAAATGACAAACTACTGGCCCGAGGGCTGGCTTGTAAATACCGCACAAAATCACAGTTTCTGTCAAAATATTTCCGGACTTCGGGAAGCACTTCACAGCCAGACTATTCTGGAAGCAAGAGCCTGTGTCTGTACGCCGGAACATGATCTGGTGGTCGATTTTGGATTCTGCAAAGGAAAAATTCCCCGCTGTGAAGGCGCTGTCGGGATCAGTGACGGCACCACCCGCGACATTGCGCTGCTTTCCCGTGTCAATAAACCGGTCTGCTTTGTTGTCCAATCCATCGAGCAAAATCCGGATGGCTCCTTCACCCCTATTTTGTCCCGCCGCCTTGCACAACAGAGATGCTTAGAAGAATCGATCCGTCATCTTCACGCCGGAGACATCATCCCCGCACGTGTCACCCATCTGGAAGCGTTCGGCTGTTTTGTGGATATTGGCTGTGGCATCCCTTCCCTGATTCCAATTGACTGCATTTCGGTGTCCCGTATCTCCCATCCGTCCGACCGCTTCCGCACCGGACAGGACATCTATGCTGTCGTTACCGACGTAGACCAAACCCTGCGGGTATCCTTAAGCCACAAGGAACTTCTTGGAACCTGGGAGGAAAACGCTGCACTGTTTTCTTCCGGTGAAACGGTATCCGGCATCGTGCGTTCGGTGGAACACTACGGGGTTTTTGTGGAGCTTGCACCCAATCTGGCAGGACTTGCTGAACCCAAAGATGGGGTGAAGGTTGGACAGCAGGCAAGCATCTACATAAAGAATCTGATTCCCGAAAAGATGAAAATTAAACTCATCATCATCGACTCGTTTGACCCACCCGGTGATGTCCCTGCTCCGATTACTCCCCTGCGCTACTTTATCGATTCAGGACACCTAGACCACTGGGTTTATTCTCCTGCTGTATCAAACAAAAAGATCGAAACTTTCTTTGCATAAAATGATTTTCTCGAAAGCAAAAGAGGAACCACAACGGTTCCTCTTTTTGTTTTGTGTTAATAGGTCAGGACTTCGTATCCGTCCTCTGTCACCGCTACGGTGATCTCCCACTGAGCGGACAGCTTGCCGTCACTGGTTACGACAATCCAATCCTGTCCGTTTTCATCCATGCGGACATTGTGCTTTCCTTCGTTTACCATCGGCTCAATGGTAAATACCATTCCAGGTGCCAGCATCATGTCAGTACCTCTTTTGCCGACATAGCCTACCCATGGATCTTCGTGGAATTCCAAGCCAATTCCATGTCCGCCGATTTCGCGGACGATGGTATATCCGTTCTTGTGGGCATGGTCGGAAATTGCCTGTGCAATATCTCCCAAAAAGCCCCATGGTTTTACTTCAGCAAGTCCCAGCTCCACACATTCTTTGGCAACTTTGACCAAGTTTGCAGCATTTTCGGAAACTTCGCCGATGCAGAACATTCTGGAAGAATCAGAAAAATAGCCGTTGTAGATGGTGGAAACATCCACATTGATAATATCGCCGTCTTTTAAGACAACCTTGTCGGATGGGATACCGTGGCAGACCTGATCGTTTACCGAGGTGCATACGCTCTTTGGAAATCCTTCATAGTTAAGAGGTGCAGGGATACCGCCCAGACGAGTGGTCTCATCATAAACAATCTTGTCAATCTCTTCGGTGGTCATTCCAGCATGAATCTTCTGTGCCACCAGGTCAAGCACTGCAATGTTGATCTTGCTGCTCTGACGAATACCCTCAATCTGTTCTGGAGTTTTGATCATCTCATGGGTCGGTACGGTATGACCCTCTCTGCGGAAGTGGTCCAGTTTTTCATCAAATTCCATGTGGCAGTGTTTATATTTTTTCTGGCTGCCGCACCAGCATGGGTCGTTGCGGCCCAGTTTTTTCTCAGACATTGTTGTTACCTCCTGTCAAATATTCTTCTCTCGTCAGCGAATAGATACAGTCGTCATGAATCACGCCGTTGCGATCTGAAACCGCGTGGCGGATGCAGCCTTCCTTAACAAATCCTAACTTTTCGGCAAGCTTTGCCGAAGCAATATTTTCTGCATAGCACCGCAGGGAAAGGACCTGCACTCCCTGCGCAAATAACATCTCTATCAATGCCTGCATTGCTTCGGTCATATATCCTTTTCTGGCTTCTTTCTGCGCAAGATAATAGGAAAGGGTCTGGGAATGGACCTGATAACGCAATGCATCCCCGCCAAAGAAGCAGGCTCCGATCACCTTGCCGTCTTCCTTTTTCTCGAGAATCAGGGTACGATCCTGTTCTTCCATCAGTTCTTCCTGCAGCTGCTCCTGATTTTTGGGAGTAGTCGGATTAAACTGAAGAACAAACTCACTGTTTCGAATCGGGAGTAAAGGCACCGCATCCTCAGGTGTGGGAGCTCTCAATATCAAGCGTTCGGTTTCGATCTGTTTCACCCTGTTCTTCCCTTCTTTCCGCAGCAGAAAAAGATATACCAAATCCATCGGCTTTGTTTTTAGTATAACGCACTCCTGCCATCAATTGCAAGATTTGTTTGTAAACTGTATTCAAATCTTTTGTCTAAAAAAGGAACCGGTCACAAAACCGGTTCCTTTTCATTTCTCTTAGTTTTCCATCTTCCATTTTACGCCCTGTGGGGTATCCAGCAGAACGATTCCACGTGCTTTCAGATCATCACGAATCTTGTCAGCCAGTGCAAAATTCTTTTCTTTTCTTGCCTGCTGACGCTGCTCGATCAGTGCTTCGATCTCTGCATCCAGATTGTCTTCCTTGCGGTCGTACAAAAGACCCAGAACATCGGTAACCAGACGATCAAACATCTCGCTTGCATAGGAAAGTGCTTCTTTTGCTCTTGGTACTGCAATAAAGGTGTTGATATCGCGTACCAGATCAAATACTGCTGCGATACCATCAGCGGTGTTGAGGTCATCGTCCATTGCTTCAATAAACTGTGCCTTTCTGCTGTCTACCTGCTGTTTGAATGCTTCATCTGCAGCAGCATCAGCAGTCTCCGGCAGAGCGTTCTTGATCGCAAAATCGAGGTTGTCGCGGCAGTTGTGCAGACGCTCCAGTGCTGCCTTGCACTGCTCAATGATGGTCAGATTATAGTTGATTGGGCTTCTGTAATGAGCGGAAAGCATCATGTATTTGATTGGCTCGTAGCCATATTTCTCCGCTACCTCACGAACAGTAAAGAAGTTGCCCAGAGATTTGCTCATCTTCTTGTTGTCAACGTTGATATAGCCGTTGTGCATCCAATAGTGAGCATATTCTTTTCCGGTGCAGCACTCAGACTGTGCGATTTCATTTTCATGATGCGGGAAGATCAGGTCCTGACCGCCGCAGTGGATGTCGATGGTTTCACCCAGATGTTTGTGGATCATTGCGGTACATTCGATGTGCCAGCCCGGACGACCCTCACCCCAGCGGGAAGACCAGTGTGGTTCTCCCGGTTTTGCGGATTTCCACAGAACAAAGTCCAGCGGATCTTCCTTGTGTTCACCGACACTGATTCTGGCACCGCTTTCCAGCTCTTCCAGTGGCTGATGGGACAGCTTGCCGTAACCCGGATCTTTCTTGGTGCGGAACAGAACGTCGCCGTTTGCTTCGTAAGCAAAGCCCTTGTCTTCGAGGGTTTCCACGATGTGTTTGATCTCATCAATGGTTTCAGTTGCCTTTGGATGAATGGTTGCTTCGCGAATACCAAGACCTTTGGTATCGGTCAGGTATTCGTTGATGTAGCGTTCTGCGATTTCCTTTGCAGTTACGCCTTCTTCGTTTGCCTTTTTGATGATCTTGTCATCGATATCGGTAAAGTTCTGGACAAAGGTAACATCGTAGCCTTTAAATTCCAGATATCTGCGCATGGTGTCAAATACACAGATTGGACGTGCGTTGCCGATGTGGATAAAGTTATATACAGTCGGTCCGCAGGCATACATTTTTACCTTGCCCTGCTCGATCGGCACAAATTCTTCTTTTTCTCGGGTTAGCGTGTTAAATATTTTCATAGAGAATCTCTCCTTTCAGCTGCTGTACTACTGTATGCGGTGATCTTTCGATTCAGTCTATGGACACCATCGGATATTTTCCACATTTTGATCTTGATAACGTGAAAAACTCCGCCCCCACCTGCCAAATGGCAGATGAAGGCGGAGTGATAATTCCGCGGTTCCACTTCAAATTTATCGCTTTTCCCTTTAACGCAGGGGGTACGTTCCTCTATACTCGGCTTGCTTTCCAGAGGACAGCTCGCAGGTGCATTCAAAAAGATTCCTTTCCTGACCGGCTCTCACCTGTTCCGGTTTCTCTGTCGGGGGAGCTTCTTTTCTACTCTTCCTGGGTCATCGCTTTTTTGGGTTTTCCACTGTTTAATCAGCGTACCACATTTTCGTTTTGATTGCAAGAGGAAAAGCGCCCTGCTTTCAAAACTTTCTTTCCGTCCCCAATTACAAAAATACGGTTGATTCCCCCTGTATCGGGGTCCATAATTTCTCCGACCTGCACTCCGCCGCAGTGTATAATCGTTTTTTCCGAAGCAATGTTTTCCTGATCACAGGTAACAATCACCGGATTAATTCCCTGCCCTTGTAGTATTTCTACCGCCATACTGAGCATCCGGGTCGCATAACCCTTTCTGCGCTCCGATGGGCGGATTCCATAACCGCAGTGCCCATTAATCCAAAGACTCTCTCCCTGCTCCTGTGGTCGGATACTGATAGCTCCCAACAATCTTCCGTCCCCCCGTATCAGGAAAAAGAGAAGGTAAGTTGCATTCACTCCGTCTATATCATAATCTCCGATCATCCGCTGCAAGCCATTCCATCCAGTTACTCTGGGAAAGTATTGGATTTTGTATACAGGGACAGCTCCGCAGAATTCCCGGATGAATTTCTTTCCCAGATTCCTTCCATTCCTTTAGAAGTTCTATACATTGTTCTCTGTGTTCCCAAGATGGGCTAAGCAGTTTTACCTCCATACCTTCTCCTTTCTGTCTGTACTAAAACAAAAAGCTGCCGGCAAATGCCGACAGCCTTTATTCTTATTTTGCCTGAGCAATCAGGGCACGGTTTTTCCACAGATAATTGAAACCGGAAAGGAGGGTCAGCGCCAGAGAAAGGATCATCAGCGCAATATGGATACCGGTGCACACACTCTGCATTCCAATCGACATGGTATCGATAAAGTTTGTCATCAAAAGTGCGTAGCAAATCCACACCATGGTGGTAGCGGTTTTATACTTGCCCCATTTATCTGCCGCAATGACGATGCCCTTGCCCGAAGCGATCAGTCTCAGCGAGGTAACCAGGAATTCCCTTGCCAGAATCAAAATCACAATCCATGCAGGAGCCAGTCCCAGCGGGATAAAGTAGATCAAGGCTGCTGTTACCAGAATCTTGTCTGCCAGCGGGTCCATAAACTTTCCAAAGTCGGTGACCAGATTATACTTTCTTGCGATCTTTCCGTCCAGCATATCGGTAAGAGATGCCAGAACAAATACCACAAATGCCCACAAAATATGGTTAGGCAGGCTGTTAAGCTCGATAAACACCATGAATACCGGAATCATCAGGATTCTTAACATGGTCAGTTTATTCGGTAAATTCATATTAAAACCTTCTTTACTCTTCGTCTGGTTCGGTCTGACGTCCGATCAGGTCATATCCAACCGAGTCGAGAATCTCTACCCAGACAAAATCGCCTGGTTTCACATCTTCGTATTCGCTTACGAAGCTTGTTTTGGTGTCGATGTCCGGCGCATCCATATAGCTTCTGCCGATATACATCTGCTGCTCGTCATCATAGCCCTCGACCAGAACCTCCAGCTTCTTGCCAACCAGCGATTTGCCCAGTTCAAAGGCAATTCCCATCTGTTCTTCCATGACAAGGTCTGCACGATGTCTTCTTACCTCTTCATCGATCTGGTCTTCACGTTCTCCAGCCGGAGTGTCCTCTTCGGTGGAATAAGCAAAGCAGCCCATACGCTCAAATCGTACCGCACGGACAAACTCAACAAGCTGTGCAAATTCTTCTTCGGTTTCTCCCGGGAAGCCTGCGATGAAGGTTGTTCTGAGCACCACGCCCGGAACCTTGTCTCGGATTCTCTGCATCAGAGCGGTCAGCGACTCAAAGCTGCCGTTGCGGTTCATCTCACGCAGAACCTTTTCATTTGCGTGCTGGAGCGGCAGGTCGATATATTTTACTACCTTTGGTTCTCTTGCCATTACTTCCAGCAGACTGTCGGTCACGCGATCCGGGTAACCGTAAAGAATACGAATCCAGTGGAAGCCGTCAATTTTGCACAGCTCGGTCAGCAGTTTATCCAGAGAATATTCCCCGTACAAGTCCTGACCATATTTGGTGGTATCCTGTGCAACGAGGTTGAGTTCCTTGACACCGCTTTCAGCAAGACCTCTTGCCTCTTCGAGAATGTCCTCCATCTTTCTGGAACGGAAGCCCCCACGAATCAGCGGGATTGCACAGTAGCTGCACTTGTTGTCACAGCCTTCTGCAATCTTTAAGTACGCCGAATATTTTTCGGTACTCAGTACGCGGTCGCCGTTGAGCGGCAGATCTGCCTTGTCACCAAACGCGGTGACACGCTGTCCATCCAGCGCTTCCTTGACTGCTTTTGCAATCTCAGTATTTTTGCCGATACCAAGCACAACATCCGCTTCTGGAATCTCCATAGCCAGTTCTTCGCGATAACGCTCAGCAAGACAACCGGTAACTACCAGAACTTTGACCTTACCCTGTGCTTTCAGCTGGGCAAACTCAAAGATGGTTTCAATCGACTCTTTTTTTGCGTCCTCGATAAATCCGCAGGTGTTGATGATGACAACATCACACTGCTCCGGGTCTGCACACAGTTCATAACCGTTATTTACCATCAGGGCAAGCAGGATTTCTGCATCGACCTGATTTTTGGAACAGCCTAAGGATACCATTCCTACTTTTACTGCCATAATTTCTTCCTTTCCAAAATTTATGATTGTTATTCCTCTTCTAAAATCTCGTTTAAAACCCGTTTGATATCTCCGTAATGATAGCCCTTTCGCATGAGTCCGCGAATCGCTCTGTCCTTCCCCTTCTGCTCGCCCAACACACTTTTGTACTTTTTGAGCAGCAAGGTCCGGATTTCCTCCTCGATGTCCCGTTCTTCCAAAGCTTCCTCCTCTTCGGATTCTTCTTCAGCTTCTTCCTGCATCTGGGAAAGCAAAGCACTAATCTGAGAGCGGATGTCATCCGGCTCATACCCTAAGCGCATCAGGGCAGCAAATGCTCTGCGCCGTCCTTTTTCCTCTTTGAGGGAGGAAGCATATTTTCTTTCCAGAATTTGAACAATCGCCTGCTGCTCATCAAAATCGGAAAACTCCTCCATGACATCTTCGATATCATTTCGGTCAATTCCCCGGGCAGCAAGTTCCTGCCGAACCCTCGTCGGAGCATAATGTTTGATCGAAAACAGATCCCTTGCACAGCGAAATGCATAGTCTGCATCATTGATTAGTCCCAGCTCTTCCAGACGGTCGAGCACATCCTCCACACAGTCTTCGGAAAAATCCCGTGCCAGACGCTCGCCCAGCTGTTTTCGGGTAAAGGACTTGTAGGACAAAAGCGAAAACGCCTTTTCTCTTGCTTTCTGGTACTGGGTCTCACTCTTGAGCTGTTCATACTGCGCGGGAGTAAACTTTTGCCCGACCTTTAGCTTGTGCCGGAGCAAGGTTTCTTCATCCACCGAGAAATCAAAAGTATCATCAAAAAAGACAGCCATCCGGCCCTGTCGGGTTTCCTTCAGAGCCGTGATGGTTTTAAAATTGGGCTGCATTATTTATCGTCTGCCTCAATGTCGATGATCTTGCTGGAAGAGCTTCTCTGTCCGCCGAAATCCTCATCGAGATCCGGCATGCTGCTGACCGGAGCCTCATCATCCATCGGCATTTCGTCACGATCCACCGGTGCTGCTGTTGGAGCAGAGGTATCTGCATCTGCATCCTCTTTGCCCTTCTTCTTTGCTCCACCTTTGGACATGGACAGCAGTTTGTCCTTCTGTGCCATAACTTCCTGTGCGATCTTCTCACAGAATTCCGGATTATCTTTCAGGTACTGTTTTACCTTATCTCTTCCCTGACCGATACGGTTGTCCTGATAGCTATACCAGGAACCGGATTTCTTGATGATATCCAGTTTGACTGCAAGGTCGATAACCTCGCCCTCACGGGAGATACCTTCGCCGTACATGATATCGAACTCTGCTTCTCTAAACGGAGGAGCAACCTTGTTCTTAACGATCTTAACCTTGGTCAGGTTACCGATAACATCGCTGCCCTCTTTGATTGGATCTTTTTTGCGGATATCCATGCGGACAGAGGAATAGAATTTGAGTGCACGTCCGCCCGGGGTGGTTTCCGGGTTACCGTACATAACACCGATCTTTTCACGCAGCTGGTTGATAAAGATGCAGACTGCGTTGGATTTGGAGATAGCGCCGGTGAGCTTTCTGAGAGCCTGAGACATCAGTCTTGCCTGCAAGCCAACAAAGGAATCGCCCATCTCGCCTTCGATTTCTGCTTTGGTGGTCATCGCTGCAACCGAGTCAACAACGACTACATCGATAGCACCCGAACGAACCAGTGCTTCACAAATTTCCAGTGCCTGTTCACCGGTATCTGGCTGGGAAACCAGCAGGGAGTCAATGTCAACACCGAGAGCCTGTGCATAAACTGGGTCAAGTGCATGCTCAACGTCGATGAATACAGCCTCGCCGCCCATCTTCTGTGCTTCGGCAACGATGTGCAGGGCAACGGTAGTTTTACCAGAACTTTCTGGTCCATAGATTTCGATGATTCTTCCGCGCGGAACACCGCCGATACCAAGTGCGATATCCAGCGAAAGAGAACCGGTCGGAATTGCTTCTACATTCAGGGATGAATTTTGACCAAGCTTCATAACAGCGCCTTTACCGAACTGTTTTTCGATCTGTGCAAGGGCTGTTTGAAGGGCCTTTTCTTTTTCGGATTCTGCCATATTATCCTCCTGTTCTTATTAAAACCATTGTGTGGATATTTACTATTTGAGCTTCTTCTTATTATATTATATCACACCATAAAAATCAACGGAGCTGCTTTCTCTTTGTAAAAGAAAAGCAGCTCCGCCTTTTTGATACAGGATATCATGACCCTGTCTACTCCGTTTGCTTCAACTTCTCCTCCTGCTCATTTTGTTTTGACAAAACAGATTGCAGCAGCATTTCGACAGCCTGCGTTCTTGTGATCTGTCTGCTTTCTGCAAACCGGTCAATTCTTTCCAACAATGTTTTCTTCATCCTAACAGAAATCTGCTTTTTCATTTTTTTACTCCTTCACAAATGTTAATACTCATTTAAAATGCATTTACATTATAAGCGAATTTTATATTCGATTCAAGTGTAATTACATTTTTAATTTGTTCTTTTTTTGTTTATCCTTTTCTATTCTTGAGATAACATTATGACAAGGAGGTTCAAAAATGGCGATTGACTATCAACTTTTGGGGAAAAGGGTACTTCAACTTCGTAAAGAAAAGGGCTGGTCGCAGGAACGTCTGGCAGAAAAATCAGGTATTTCAAACAATTATGTTTCCAATATTGAAAACTGCTACTCCATTCCCAGTTTGGAAACACTGATGAAACTTTGTGATGCTTTTCAAATCACGCCTAATGATTTATTACTGGGTGTTTCTCAGGAAAATAAATCCTATCTAAACCGGGATATCGCAGAACTTCTTGAACAATGTTCTGCTCAGGAGAAGAAATATATTTATAAAATTATAAAGGTGTTTCTATCCGAACATCCAGAGGTATAAAAAAGAGCTGACCTTCTTGGTCAGCTCTTTTTCTTATCTTCAGTTTTTCTTTTAACTACCCGTCTTTGCGCCGTAGGCGAAATGGGTGCAGGCTCAGCCTGCCGAAAACTTCCCACTGGGAACTTTTCGGGGATGGTTACTGCTTGCAATCGATTCTTGAAAACTTTTTCACTTGCAAAAAGTTTTCAAACTTTCAAAATGCGCTTTCACGGATAAAGTGTTTCGCACTCTGCGGAGTGCGACCAACGGCTTCGCCTCTGGACACCACGAACTTTTTGAAAAAAGTTCGATCAAAAACTTTTTCGCTTCAACGAGCGAGTGTGCTAACACGAGCGATCTCCGTGTGCTGAAACCACAATTTCGCACAAAACCAAAGCGCGAAATTGGGTGCAGGCTCAGCCTGCTAATTGCGGAATACAACGTGACCATCCTCAAAGTGGTCGATGATTGCCAGCGATTCCAGACGGATTCCCTTTTCACGCAGCATCTGACCGCCTTCCTGGAAACCTTTCTCAATGACGATGCCACAGCCAACAGTAGTTGCACCCGACTGTGCCACAATGTCCAGCAGTCCCATCAGTGCCTGACCTTTTGCCAGAAAATCATCGATAATCAGCACGCGGTCCCCTGGATTAAGATATTTCTTGGAAACCTGGACATCAAAGGTGGTTCCTCTGGTAAAAGAGGTTACCTTGGAGGTGTACAGTTCCCCGTCCAGATTTTTGGATTTGCTCTTCTTTGCAAAAACAACCGGTGCATAGTCAAAATGCTGTGCTACCGCTACTGCAATACCAATTCCGGATGCCTCGATGGTCAGAATCTTGTTGACGCCCTCCCCATCAAAACGTCTGCGGAACTCTTTTCCGATTTCGTCCAGCAGGCGAATGTCCATCTGATGATTGAGGAAACTGTCTACCTTCAGAACATTTCCTTCCTTTACATTTCCATCCTTCAAGATTCGCTGTTTCAAAATCTCCATGCTTTTTACTCCCTCTTTTTGCGCCTCAAGCGATCATCTGCTCTATGACCATCCATCAAGCGTCCGTTCTCTTTGTTCTTTCCTATCATTTTATCAATCTATCCGCCCTACGTCAACGTAAAATACGCAAAAAAAACAGATATTCCGACGCTTTTCTTGTTCGAACAACAAAGATGTGCTATCATGAAATCGTATTTCCCAACAAAAACTACTATCTTATCAGAAAAGAGGGAATTTTGATGCAGTTAATCACTCTTACAACGCCTCGTCTTGTCCTGTGCCCGTTTTCCATTCAGGACGCTGACGATCTGTTTCCGATGCTTTCTGACCGGGACACCTGCTATGATGATGGCGGATATGAACCGTTTTCCCGTGATGAAAAATATACTAAGTTGATGGAAACCTTTGCTGCACAGGAAGGACGCTATGTCATCCACCTTGCAAACAGCGACAAAACTCCTGGCAAAGCGATCGGCATGATCCATCTGATGGACAATGACCGCGCTGTGCCTTCTTATGAGATTGGCTATGTTCTGAACAAGGACTACCGCCGTCGAGGTTATGCTTCGGAAGCGGTGAATGCTGTAATCGATTTTTGTTTTGCAAACGGAATCGAGATGATCACGGCTTCCGCTGGTTCGTTTAACCAGATTTCCCAGCAGATGCTTCTCAAGTTAGAATTTAAACAGGAAGGTATCTCTCACAAAGCAGAAAAACATCCGATTCACGGGATTGTCGACTCGATTAACTTCTACCTCATGAAAAAGGAATAGCATGTAAAACAAAACAACCTGCAGGAGAAAGATACTTCTGCAGGTTGTTTTGTTATATCGTATTATTCTGGCTGGCGAAACGTTCCTTCTTCCAGTTGCTTTGTAAGAAAATACTGATCTGTTGGAGAAATGGCTCAGAAAGAGTTCACCCAGTATTTCCCGAAGCCGGGCTGGGTGGAGCATGACGCAAACGAGATCTGGACCACGCAGCTGGGCGTGGCGCTCTCGGCCATGAACCAGATCGGGGCCAGCGCGTCGGACATCGCGGCCATCGGCATCACGAACCAGCGCGAGACCACCATCGTATGGGACCGTGAGACCGGGGAGCCGGTCTATCATGCCATCGTCTGGCAGTGCCGCCGCACCAGCGCCTACTGCGACGAGCTCAAGGCGCGGGGCCTGACCGAGACCTTCCGGGCAAAGACAGGTCTGGTCATTGACGCATACTTCTCCGCCACCAAACTGAAATGGATCCTGGACAACGTGCCCGGCGCGCGGGAAAAGGCCGAGGCCGGGCGGCTGCTGTTCGGCACGGTGGAGACCTGGCTCATCTGGAAGCTGACCTGCGGTCGGGTCCATGTGACCGACTACACCAACGCCAGCCGCACGATGCTGTTCAACATCCACACGCTGGAGTGGGATGATTATAGCTTTCCCTGGAAATATAAAGCCATAATCATTACCACTTGCAA
>OGYE01000744.1_pt1 | contig 21395 bp, 17 predicted proteins | sample 1576471 | NCBI WGS metagenome assembly OGYE01 (sample SAMEA3541532, study PRJEB24748) | human gut metagenome | biome: human gut; feature: human-associated habitat; material: faeces | place: China | collected 2012
TGGTGTTGGTGTAGGTGTTGCTTCACATCTTAAGCATAAGCAACTTCGTCAAGAGAAGGAACGTCTGTATAAAGAAGCATTAAGTAAGCATGATGCAATAATTAAGGCATTGAAAGAAGAGGCTAATGCAGATAAAGAACGTTTAGATTATTTGCAAAGTTTGAATATTCTTCTTCAAAGAGCGATTGAGGACTTGCAGAAGGATTTAGGCGTTGCATAATTTGGGAGAACTATGTATGAGAAGATTTGACTTGAATCAGACAACTCCAATCCTAAAAAAGGTAGGAACTGGGGTTTTGAAAACAGTTAAAAACAAGGACTTTCAAAAAGGCGTGGCTCTTGCTATTCCATCAGCGATTGCATTGACATATAAAATAGGAAAATTGAAGGAGAAGTCGGAAGAAAAGGAAGCGCTATATAAAGAGGCATTAGCCAAAGAACAGGCAATTGCGAAAGAACTAAAGGAGCGTACAGATCTTAGCAAAGAAAGGCAAGATAGGCTGTTGGCATATGATGCTGAACTAAAAAAGGAACTGCAAAAATTGGATGAAGAAAATCAGGGCCTTCTAAGCCGGGTGTCGGGGGTTCGAATCCCTTCAGGCACATTTTTTATTTCATATCAATTCCATATGGACCATATGAAGTAAATATGGTGGGTATAGCGCAGTTGGTTAGCGCGCCAGATTGTGGCTCTGGAGGCCCAGGGTTCGAATCCCTGTATCCACCCTTTGCATTATTGCAAATAGTGTCGTGCGCATTATATGCGTATCCGTGCGGCGCACGAGTGTTACTCAAGGGCTATCGCCAAGCGGTAAGGCACAGGATTTTGATTCCTGCATTCGTTGGTTCGAATCCAACTAGCCCTGTTATAATTTGAATATATGGGATATTAGCTCAGGTGGTAGAGCACTTGACTTTTAATCAAGTTGTCCGGGGTTCGAATCCCCGATGTCTCATTAGCGTAAAAGAAGCCGTTCCTTGAACGGTTTTTTTGTATTTAGAAGAATGGAGGTTTCGAACTCCGGACAACGTAGTTGATCTAGCGCTAGACAGAGGAAAATATGTGGGTATTATATGCATTTGGATCCGCATTTTTTGCGGGTATAACATCAATACTGGCAAAGTGTGGTATCAAAAAAACTGATTCAAACGTAGCAACTGCAATCAGGACAATTGTAGTTTTGATTTTTTCATGGATTATGGTATTTGTGGTTAAAGCGCAGGGGCAGATCACAGCTGTGTCAGCAAAGACATGGATATTTCTGATGCTTTCAGGAGTCGCTACCGGAGCCTCATGGCTTTGTTATTTTAAAGCACTTCAGCTTGGCGATGTAAACAGAGTGGTGCCGATTGATAAATCAAGCACAATACTGACCATTATACTTGCATTTATCTTTTTTAAAGAGGAGATAAACGTACTCAGGCTGGTATGTGTGGTGCTTATAGCAATTGGAACGTATATGATGATCACCAAAAAGGAGATATCACAGGAAGAGCAGAATAAGGCCAGGGGTTCTCATGGATGGCTGTTTTATGCAGTGCTGTCTGCTGTTTTTGCCAGCTTCACCTCAATACTGGGAAAGGTCGGCATAGAGGGAGTCAATTCTAATCTGGGAACTGCGATAAGGACGATAGTGGTGCTTATCATGGCTTGGATAGTGGTATTTGCCACAGGAAAACAGCACACCATAAAGCATATAGAGAAAAAAGAGCTTGGCTTTATCTGCCTTTCGGGACTTGCAACAGGCGGCTCATGGCTTTGCTATTACAAGGCACTGCAGGACGGACTTGCGAGTGTCGTAGTGCCTATAGATAAGCTGAGCATAGTTGTGTCAATCGTGTTTTCATATTTCGTATTTAAGGAAAAACTGACGATTAAATCCTTTACAGGACTGGTGCTTATCATAGCAGGAACATTGATTATGCTTGTTTAAATATATAAAACATCTTGACGTTTTTCTGTTTTTCTATTATCATTGTTAACCGAGAAAATATTTATAGTTGACAATTATAACGGATGATATGTATTATAATGATACTTATTAAATGAGAGAAGAAATACAGGACACGAAGGAGATAAAAATGGATCCAATAACACTGGCACAGGAGATAATAGACGGAAGAAGAATCACAAGGGATGATGACCTATCATTTTTCCTTACATGTGATTTAGACGAGCTGTGTAAGGGCGCAGATATGATCAGGGAGAAGTTTATCGGCGACAAGGTAGATTTGTGCTCGATAATAAACGGAAGAAGCGGAAAATGCCCTGAGGACTGCAAATATTGTGCGCAGTCAGCACATAATCATACAAATTGTGAGGTTTATGATTTTTTACCTGAGGAAAAGATACTTGAGGCCTGCAGGATGAATGAGAGAGAGGGCGTAGACCGTTTCTCGATAGTTACAGCTGGAAAAGCGCTGACAGGTGAGGAATTTGAAAAGGCAATACATGCATATGAGACCATGAACAGAGAGTGCAAAATTGATTTATGTGCATCAATGGGCTTTCTTTCAGCAGAGCAGCTTCACAGACTGCACAAGGCAGGTGTCAGCAGCTATCACCACAATATAGAGACCTCAAAGCGTAATTTCCCCAATATATGCACCACACACACCTATGATATGAAGATTGAGACGCTTAAAAAGGTGAAGGCAGAGGGCATGTATGCGTGCTCAGGCGGCATCATCGGAATGGGTGAGACCTGGGAGGACAGGCTGGATATGGCAGTCAGCCTTGCAGAGGTAGGAGTGGATTCCATTCCGCTTAATGCGCTTATGCCGATTGCAGGCACTCCGCTTGAGGGACTTGAGCATATCAGTGAGCCTGATATACTGCGTACAGTGTCATTTTTCAGATATATAAATCCAGAGGCTGACATACGTCTCGGCGCCGGAAGGGCACTGCTTACAAATGACGGAGAGCTTGCATTCAAGTCTGGAGCATCAGCTACAATTACAGGAAACATGCTTACGACAGTAGCGTGTGCCACAATCAGAAGTGATAAGGAAATGCTTGAGGGCATGGGCAGGAATGTGACACCTGAGTACATGAAATAAATGTAATTATTCAGAATATAAAATATGTCAAAGATGCGTAAAATGGTATTAGTTTTGCGCATCTTTTTTAGTATAAATGACAGGTTTTGTTGCGGGGTAAAAAAAATTATTATATAATGAAAAAATTACAGGATATATGACAGAAAAGGAGCAGAATATGAAGACATTGATAGTTGTAGATATGCAGAATGATTTTATAGACGGAGCACTTGGCACAAAGGAAGCTCAGGCGATTGTTGGAAATGTTGCTGCAAAGATTAAAGAATATAGGGCAAATGGTGATGAAATAATTTATACAAGGGATACACATGATGAGGATTACCTCGATACACCGGAAGGAAAGAAGCTTCCTGTGAAGCACTGCATAAAGGGAACAAAGGGCTGGGAAATAGCTGATGGTCTCTATGTCGCAGGCGCAGATTGTATCGACAAGCCGAATTTTGGATGGCCGAACTGGAATGAGCGCAGCTTTGATGAGATTGAGCTTGTGGGACTGTGTACTGATATATGTGTTGTATCAAATGCACTTATTCTAAAAGCACAGTTTCCGGACGTGCCGGTTTCAGTGGATGCATCGTGCTGTGCAGGTGTCACACCGGACAGTCATGAGGCGGCACTAATCACCATGAAGATGTGTCAGATTGATATTAAATAAGCGGGTTACTATATGTCATTTTTAAAAATAAGAGGTTACAGGAAAATATGATTAAAGAAAATCCGTCATGCCGGGGAATGCGCGTGGCGGATTTTTCGTATGTAATTGCTTGCGCCTGATACATTTTAGATACAAGTATCTGTTAATATAGAAAAAGCAATGCATAATCCTGGCTGATACATGCTCCTTAGGATTGACAGCAAAAGAAGAATATGCAAAGATTTATAAAAGAACATAAAATTTTAGAAGGAACATCATGATAGAAATACTTATAGTGGAAGACGAAAAACCGATATCGGACCTCATCAGATTAAATCTCATGAAAGCAGGCTATAGCTGCACCTGTGCCTTTGATGGTATGGAGGCAGCAGATATTCTGGAGGAGAGAAATTTTGACCTGATAATACTTGATGTAATGCTGCCGAAGTTAAACGGCTTTGAGCTTATGGAATACATAAAGCCGCTTGGCATACCTGTGATATTTCTCACAGCAAAAGCCACTTTAGATGACAGGCTAAGAGGTCTCACGTCCGGTGCCGAGGACTATATGGTAAAGCCATTTGAGATAGTTGAGCTTTTAGCCCGGGTAAATATAGTGCTAAGACGTTATAATAAGATGGAGCAGCAGCTCACCTTTAAGGATATAGCTATCGATACGAAAAACCAGAATGTATCAAAGGCAGGGAAGCATATAGAGCTTACACCAAAGGAATTTGAGCTGCTTGAGCTTTTGATGCGCAATAAAAATATCACACTTTTCAGAGAAAAGATATATGAAGAAATATGGGGAAGTGAGTACTCTGTCGAGTCGAGGACTCTCGATCTTCACATACAGAGACTGCGCAAAAAGCTTGATATAGGAGACAGCCTTAAAACCGTATTTAAGGCAGGATACAGGTTGGAAGAACAGAAAACTAAAGACCATTAAATATGGGTAAGCGTAATATACAAAAAGAGGGATAAATGAAATTCAGGTACAAGGTATTGTTCACAAACTTAATACTGCTTTCACTTGGACTGGGGCTGGTGGGATACCTCATGATACACAAGAATTTTGAGCTGGCGAAGCAGACACAGCTAAAAAATGCTATTGTGCAGAATAATCTGGTACAGTCCTCTGTGGAGTATGAGCTTTTGCAGCTTTTAAATTCAGTTTCAGATAATTCTGAAACTTCGAACAATAATACAGATAACAATAATGCAGATAACAGCAATGCAGAAAAGAGCAGCATTTCCGCATCATCAATAGCCGCGCAACTTCCGCAGATTGGAAGCCGTGTAAGCAGCAGTGTGCGCTCAAGGGATTCATTTTTCTATATATATTTTGATGGTGAAAAAGTATATACAGATGATAAAAGTGATGCAAGGATAGGTGATACACTTTTCAAAAATCTCACAACAGGAAACAAAAACTATGTGATTAAAGAAGAATCCCAAAAGCACTATATCTATGTTACTTCGCAGAGTGTGATAGATGAAAAAAATCTCTGGATAGTAAGTAAATGCGATGCATCAGAGGCGTATACACTGCTTGATGAGCAGATAAACTATTTCAGGCTGATAATAATAGTCATATTGATTGCAGAGTCGGCAGCAATGTATTTTATCAGCAGGTACATGACAAAGCCGCTCGAGAAGCTTAACCATGTCAGCGAGGAAATAGCGCAGGGGGATTATGCCACAAGGGTAAACGTAAAAAGTCATGATGAGATAGGGCTTCTTGCGCAGAAATTTAATATCATGGCGCAGGCAGTATCGGATCATGTGGACGAGCTTAACGATATGGTGCACAGGCGTGAGCAGTTTGTAGCGGATTTTACCCACGAGATAAAAACCCCTATGACGTCAATCATTGGATATGCAGACACGATGCGTTCACTGGAGCTTCCGAGAGAGGAGCAGATGATGGCGCTTGGATATATCTTTTCGGAGGGAAAACGTCTGGAGAGCATGTCGCAGAAGCTTTTTGAGCTGATATATCTGCGCCGGCATGATATTGAAAAAGCGCGGGTTCATATGGCAGATCTTTGTGCAGAGGTGGTAAAGGTTGTTGAGCCTGCATACGAAAACAGGCATCTTACTATAGAAACAGAGATAGAGGATACTGTGCTGACCGTGAATAGAGAGCTTCTGGTTACAGCACTTGTCAATATGATGGATAATGCAAGAAAAGCGTCAGAAGAAGGTCAGCAGGTTGAGGTTACAGGAAAATTTGTGGACAAAATGGCTTGTAATATACTTAAAGATAAAACGGATATAGGCGAAGCCGAATCAGCAGATGACGGGAAATGTATGAGGGCATATGAAATCTGCATAATTGATCACGGAATTGGAATGACTAAGGAACAGGCGGCAAAAATCTGTGATGAGTTTTATATGGCAGATAAATCCAGAGCCAGAAAAGAGGGCGGTGCCGGAATCGGAATGTCGCTTGTGGCAATCATTTTAGAGCACCATAATGCAGTACTTTCAGTGGAAAGTGAACCCGGATGCGGAACAACGATGAGGATTTTGCTGCCGTGGTAATCTGAACGCAATATAGATAAAAAAATGGTAAATTCGTAAGATTTAAAGGAAGATATGAAAAAAGACAGCTTCAAATTAATAATAATGTCTGTTGCAGTAATCTGTATAGTAATAGCAGGCATCATGGTGCCTGGCATAGTGCTTGAGGCAAACCAGAAAAGTGAACATGATCATGTGGCGAAGGTCCCTAAAAGCTATCTGCCTTCAGGCTCTGTAATGGCAAAGGAAGCATCTGTCAATCTGAAATTGTCAGAGAAGCTCTCGCTCATAGATGGGCAGTGGGACAGCACGACAGATGACGCCGCCTCTTATGAGATGGATGAGCAGGATTATCAGGCAGTTGCCGCATGCAGAAAAAGCATGGAAAAGCTTTATGACGAAAAGCTCTATCCTGTAAATCTTTCACCTGACTACTCTAACTGGTATACGTGGGAGGCAGCAGCGAAAAAGGCATCGGATAATACCTTTAACACATATACGGCATATTACTGGATAATCAGGTTTGAGAAGTATGATGGTACACAAAATCATACAATCTGGATGCTTGAGGATGGGACAATCATTATGGCAAAAGCACATATGAAGGATATTAGTGATATGAGTGAATATAAAGAGGTTTTGCAGGCAGATGATGAATCACAGGCAGAAAATGATTTGTCTGCTTACAAAGGATATTTTGACTACAGCGGGATAGATTTTTCAAAGCTTAACCTGATATCCGAGACAACAGCAGTGGAGCAAAAAAATAATGAAAGCTATGAGGTGCTGCAGTTTTTACAGGAAAATGAATATGTATATGCGATTCATGAGAAGTGATATAGACCCGGTTTGCATAAGTATGTGCAGACCGGGTTTTTATAATAAAAATGCAATGTATGATACAAAAAGTTTACAACTGACATATATACTCATTATAACAACATGGAAGATAACTATTCTGAATAGTCACCGGGAAAGAAAAAAAGGGAGGAGAGCTACATATGGATAAAAGGGGTAACATGTCTTCACGAAATATGAGATTATTTGCAGCAATTATGACACTCATCGAGGCACTTGTCCTCACATCACTGGCAGGCTGTGCAGATAAAAAGGTAGATTATGGCACTGATACAGAAAAACTGACAAAAAGTGCTGTATGCAACGTAAAGGATTTTAGTACAGATGAGACCTACAGCGATGAGTTTTCCGTGCAGACAGAAATTGGAAATGTAAATATAGATATAAGTGCAAAAGTGGAACTGCCTGATTGTAAGACAATGTCAGTAGTTGAAGTGGAAAAGATACCTTATACTGCAAAGCTCAAGGAAAAGGTATTGAAGGCATACTTTGGAGAGTCGCAGATTTATTACTATGATAAAGAACATTGGACAAAAACACAGCTTCAAAATCTTATTGATTCCATAAATTCCTCAACAACACCAACTGATACATCTGGCACAGGAAACAGAGCTGAGTTTTTGAAGGAATATACGCATTATCTGGAAAATGCCGGGGATGAATGGACTATAGCTACAGAGTATGATTCATGTGATGAGTTTGTAGGAAAAAAAGGAAACACTTGGTATAACGTGAATTTTGTTGCAGATGGTGATGAAAATAAATGGCTGTCGGGAATTGGCGCAGGTCCGATTGAGGGATATACCAAAAAGACAGGAAGTAATCAATACGAGTGGAGCAATATATTTAACGATGGATATGTGCAGCAATACTTTGGACCGGATTCACTCATGGAATATGATACGGTATATGATATCACGGATTCACAGGATACATCGGGAGAGGAAATTGAGCAGGAGGAAAATGAATCGGGTATCACAATAGAAGAAGCGGGGAATATGATAGACAGCTTTTTGAAAGAGACAGGTTTTTCATCCATCCCGCAGACTGAGAGCTCGCAGCTGAAATGGAGTGGATATAACGAAAGAGCCAATCATGTGTATCAGGAAGATGATATACATGAGTGTGTAAGTGGTTATAGATTTTACTACAATATCGGAGTTGGCAAAATATTATTTGATGATGCTTTAAACCCGATGGATTACAGCGGATACAATATGAAATATGGTGATAGTATAGAGGATACTTTTGATAATGAATTCTACAATTTTTATATTGATAAATATGGTATAGGTACTTTTTATATAGACTGCCCGGTAAGTATAGTAAGAAAACAGGAAAATGTAGAAATGCTTCCTTTAGAAAATATATTTGATATTGCCCGGGATGAGCTTGAAAACAATGCTGATGAATATGTATTGGATACAAATGTAAAATATTACACTTTAAAACTTGCATACATAAGGGTAAACAACCGGACTGATATGCAAAAATACAGTTATATTCCGGCATGGAGTCTGGAATTGCTGCAGAAAGGCACTGCAAATGCATGCCCTGTATTTATCAACGCGATTGACGGAAGTGTGATACATTCGGACGATCTGAGTTAAGATACAGAATGTTTACATTAGACCGTACCTTCACAGGAATAATTATGTTGTAGAAAAAAATGTGACATATCAGGGAGGATTGGCATATGAGAAAATACACAAGAATACTCGCAGCGGCTATGACGATCGTTGAAGCGATAGTAATCATCTCACTCACAGGCTGCTCAGGCAAAAAAGTAGATTATGGGAATGAGAGCGAAAGTAAAGAGACAAAAAATATGTCTGCCTTAGCTGATATCAGGGCAGACTCCGGCTGGAATGAAAACTTTACCATACAGACCGGTAATGGCGAGAAAACAGTATATGTAAGTGCAAATATTGTAGTTCCAGACTGCGATAACATGTCGGTTGTTGAGGTGGAAAATATAAAGATAGATGTTGATTACAAAAAGCGTTTTCTGGATTTATATTTTGGTGGGAACGAGTACTATTATCACGATCCGGATCATTATACTGTTGACGAACTGAATGAGGTCATAGAGTACTGGCAGAAAGAACAGGATGATACTTACAGGGAGTGGTTGGAACAGCGGCTGGCTGAATACAGGGATAAGCTTGAAACGGCAAAGACTACTTATACCGTGGCAAAGGATCTCGAAAACTGTGAAGTATTTGCAGGCTACAAGGGTGATGTGTTCTGTGAGGTGGAGTTTGAGGCTCACAAGGTACATGCTTACGCCTTGCATCAGTCCGGGACAGATTACGGTCCACCATCTTTAAGGAATGAGGACTATGATACCATAACGCAGACTTTTCAGGATGATGATCTAAAGGATAAGGCAGACGAGACCTCAAATGAGGGCAGTAAATCTGCCGCATCAGCCAAAAAAGAAGCCGGGAATTTCCTTAGTAAATTGGGAATGCAGGATCTGGTGGAACGAGGTGAATGTGAGTGCAGCTGGATAGGTTTTAATATTGACAGCGAAAAGGAAAATGACTATCAGACAGCAGCGTGGGGATATATTTATTCATACGCGACCGGCATAGACGGCATCACATTTAAGGATGGATTTGATATGGATACCTATTTGTCGGTGTATGAAGCAAATGATAGTGATATAGATGATGTTACACTGCCTGACAGTACACTTCTTACAGTCACGGATGATGGAATAATCGATGTGCAGTTGGAATATCCGGTAAATGTAACACAGATCTATAAGGATGTGGAGCTTATTTCTCTGAAAAATATAGAGCAGATCATCAAGGCGGAGATTACGGAAAATCCTGATAAATATGATACCGCGGCAACATTCAATAAGCTGCAGCTTAGTTATTTGAAGATAAGAAGTGACAGTGAACAGGGAAAATACAGCTATGTTCCGGCGTGGGTACTGTCACGTATGGTAGACTCCAATGAGCAAAATGCTATCTTTGTAAACGCTATAGATGGCACGATCATAAATTTGGAAAATTCACTGTAAAGGAGAGGCTATGAAGAGGAAAAACGTTATTATACCGGCGTTGGTTCTTGCAATAGCATTAACCGGCTGTTCAGGAAAAAAAGTAGATTACAATATGGAAACTGAAAATATAAACACAAAAGCAGGAAGTGATATAAGTGCGTTTGACGACAGTACGAAATGGAATGACAGCTTTTCTGTTGAGACATCTGACAAAAGTGTGGATGTGGATATTTCAGCAGACATTACCCTGCCGGACTGCAAAAGCATGTCGGTTGTTGAGGTGAAGAATATAAAGGTGGGTGCCGATTTCAAAAAGAGTGTGATAGAGGCTTATTTTGGCGATAGTACCGTATATTATCACGACATACCTCATTATACGAAAGAAGAGATATATCACAGCATGGAGGTTGTAAAAAATGAGATTGCCGGGTATCAGCAGGAAATTGATGCGGGACTTATCACAGAAGAGGGCGTCAGCAGGGTGATGAAAAGTGAAAATGATCTGCTGGAACAGTATGAAAAGGCAGAACCGTCTGCACTGGATACGCGTGAAAAAGCTACAGATTATACGGATTGTAATGAGTATCTGGGATATATTGGTAATGTTTTCTGTGAGATTAGATTTGGAATTGCTGAGGACGGCTCTCTTGAATATATTTCAGCACAGCCTCTTAAGGCAGGAAGTGAGGGGACATTATACGATGATAGTGAGTATGGCTATTACGGACCACCATCCTTTGCAGAGGAGAAAGGTGTAGAGGGATTTAACGGAGGCTCTACAGGTGGAGATACTACATCTTCATATGATAATGAGTGTGCATTATCAAAAGACGAAGCTATAAAAAAGGCAGAAGAATTTCAAAATAAATTAGGCATGGCTTCACAGGTATATATAGGAACATCAGACTACGAGTGGAGCGCAGGAGTGATAGAGGATGGTGATGATACTGTAAAAACTGATGATAAAGAGAGCGGCATAAAGGATACAGCCTGGGGATATATCATAGATTATGGCGAGGGTGTGGATGGCATAGCGTTTTGCAAGTCACTCGATTTCACCCGGAATATGGATATATGGGAGACACTCGATAACTATGATGATTTTATGCCATATGGCAGCAGTTCCTTTATTGTGACGGATCAGGGAGTGACGGAATTTACTGTTTCTTACCCGGTTGATATTGTAAATGAGTCAAAAAACGTAGAACTCTTGTCAATGGACACTATTAAAGAGATCATCAAGGATGACATGACAAAAAACTCAGATCAGTATGATTTTACACAAAATCACACTTACAACAATCTAAAGCTCGGATATATCCGTTTGAAGGATGCATCTGACAAGGATAAATGTACTTATGTTCCGGCATGGTGTCTGTCAAAACAGGACAAGGGCTACGACAGATATCCGGTGTATGTGAATGCGATAGACGGCACGATCATAAGGAGTGATGATCTAATATAAGATACTGTTATTGGCTGCAATAAAGTTTATACATGGAGTTACATTTTTAGATAATAGATCAGGTTCATATTTATTTGGAAAAGATGTGGAAAATATATGATTAATAAAAAGAAAAAATATATAGGGCGTTTGACACTTACCGCTGCAATTACCTCTATTTTGTTTTCAGGATGTGGGGCGGCACAAAAGGAGCTTGAACAGACGGACAGAGATTTCTACGAGAAAATATCATACCAGACAGTTACGGTACAGAGCGGTTCACTCACACCTCAGACTACCATCAGTCTGAGCGCGCAGGGCTATACCAGGTTTTCCTATGGTGCGACAAACACGGAGCTTACGCTCGAAAAGGTAAATGTGGCAGTGGGTGATCATGTGAAAAAGGGCGATATACTGGTGGCTTTTAAATCCGGGGAGATACAGAAAAAGATTGAGGACTACAGCGGGCAGATCAGTCAGAATAAGCTTCTGGCAGAGCACTACAGGGCTATTATGAAAATCGATGATACTCAGGATTATTCAAGCGATATTGCCCAGCTTGATAAGGATACAGAGGTTGCGCAGCTTTATCTTGATGAGGCTAAGGAAAAACTGTCGAGATATCAGATCACGGCATCCGAGGATGGCACGATCACAGCAATGAACAATTCACTTTTGGCGGGAGTTTTTGAACCGGGCAGCAATCTTATAACAGAAATCAGCGGAAACGGCAATTACGAGGCTGACAGACCGGAAGGTTATGACTTTAATGTAGGTGATGTATACACGGCAACAGCATCTGATATAGAGTTTGAACTTAAGGTAAAAGAGGTGGACGATAAAAAGGTTGTTTTTGAACCGGTATCGGACATGTCGGCAGTATCGGATGCACAGATATTTTCCATGGAAGTGACGCGCCCTGCTATAGAAAATGCTGTGTATGTGCAAAAGGACGCAGTACATGAGAAGGATGGCAGGTATTTTGTATACACACTGGATGAGAATGGATACAGACAGGCGGTATGGATAAGTGTCGCAGATCAGGTGGGAGACTACCGGATCATCACAGAAGGACTTAAAAGCGGGGATGAGGTGGTTTTGCAGTGAAGATCAGAAACCTTTTATCAATAAAAAAACTGGCAGTACTGGGGATATGTGTATCGTTTGTGGCAGGCGGCTGTGGAAAAATGACAGAAAGCAGCATACCAAAGCTTGAAGAACCTGTAGCGTTAAATGAAGCCTATAGACCTGTGGAATACGGTACGATCGGCTCTATGCAGGTGCTGATTGCTACTGCAGTTCCGAGGGATTACTGCAATTACTACAGTGCCAATGTAAATATTTCACAGATATATGTGGAGCCGGGAGATACAGTAAATGCGGGGGATGTGCTTGCAGTCTGTGATGTGGATGAGGCAAAAAAACAGTTGCAGGAATGTAAGGATGCGCTGGCGCATGAGAATGAGACATATGAGATATCCGCGCAGATCTCGGATACGCAGATCAAATTATGGGAGAGTCAGGCAGCAGAGCAGGAGAACAACACACTGATAGCCACAGAACAGGAAAATGAACGGTACGATAAGCAGCTTCACGAATACCGCGTGCAAAAGATCAATGAGCAGATGGCTTTATATCAGCAGATTGTTGATGATGGAACGCTTAAGGCAGCCCACAGCGGTCTTGTCACTTACACTAAGAAGCTGACAGGTGGAAGGTCTGCTGCGGCATACGAGAACATAGTCATTGTCTCCGATACGGATGACCTTGTGCTGGATATAAAAGATACAGCCATAAATGAGTACAAATACAGTGATTATGACAAGAAATATGTGATAGTCGATGGCGAAAAATATGATGTCACCGAGTCTCAATATACATCAGAGGTTTTGGTACTTTCGAAGATAAACAATCGCTATCCGGATGTGTGCGTGGAAAGCAGGGAAAAGCTGTTTCTTACGGCAGGACAGATGTATCCGGTATATTTTGAAAAGACAAAAGCAAATCAGGCACTTGTCGTGGGAAAAGATTCCATCTATAAGGATGGCGATACCAGATATGTCTATGTGAAAAATGATGAGGGCGGCCGCGAGAAACGCATCATAACAACAGGTGAGTATGATGAAAACTATACACAGGTCACAGAGGGCTTAAAAGAGGGGGAGCTGGTCTACTATAATTCTACAGATCAGGTTCCGACAAGGTACAGCAAATATACGGTAACAAGGTCTGACTTTGATATAGCAAACTACGGTGTGAGCTACAGCAGATCTGACGCAGGGACGATAACCGAAACCTGTGATTATGAAGGGCAGATCGTATCGGTCAATGTGAAGCAGGACGATACGGTAGAAAATGGGATGCTGCTTTACGTGGTGGATACCGGAGAGGGCAAAGCTGCCATAACAGAGGCAAAAAATGAGATCGACTCGGAGAATGAATCCTATGCGCACAAGATCGCAGATTACGATAAACAGGTAAAAGATTTATCTGAAGGTGGTAGCAGCGCAGAAGAAAATAACAAACAGGATGAAAAGCCGGATACAGCATATGAAGAGCAGCAGTTGAAATTGAACTTACAGCTGCTTGATCTGCAGAAAAAACTTGCCGGTGCAGACCACACCTATCAGCTTTCCCGGCTACAGTCAGCATATGACAGCATAAGCGCAGGAAATGACGGCAAAGGAAATATTTCAGTATATGCCAAAAATGACGGAAAAGTTTCAAAGGTGAGTGTCAAGGCAGGAGATAATGTGGAGGAAGGCTCAGATATCCTGCAGATAACCGGAAATTCCACGGACGTACTGCAGGTCCTGGTAAAGGATAGCAATAACTATAAAGTATATACGGACAATATAGCAGATGTGGGAGAGCGCGTATCACTTGAGCTGGACGGTACAACAATCTACGGAAACTGTATCGGTTTTGCCGGTTACGGCAGACAAGCTCAAAAGGGATATATAAATCAGGATGATAAAGGTGTGCATATTACCGGAAACACAGATTCGGGATATGGAAATGCAGCATTTTATATAAAACTTGACAATGGAATACCGGATGATCTGACCAGGGCATCTGCTGTAAAGTTTTCTTATGTTTCTTTTAAAAAGGTGGTAGTGGTGCCGACTTCGATCATACACAAGCAGGTCAATCCGATGGACAAGGATGATATATCATACTATGTGTGGAAAATTGATGGGGACAGCGTGGTAAAGCAGCCGGTAATATTGAGCGATTATACATCAGGCAGCAATACACTTGTGCTTTACGGTATTGATGAGGGCGATGAAATATGTTTGGCTTCGTAATTAATAAATTAAAAAACAGAAAATGGTTAAATTTGTGTCTGCTTATGGGAGTGGCTTTGTTTATAGCACTTTTTGTGTGCCACTCTATGTTTGAAAAGGGTGCGGGAAATCAGATACTCGACAGACTTTTTACGGATCATGCCACACAGCAGAATGAGTTTCCTGCACAGATGAGCCGCGAGGGAACATATGCGGTGGCAGATTATCCTGATTCGCAGTCAGTACTTGATAAGCTGTCAGGATACGAGCAGAAGTGGACTGAATATGTGGATATAAACAAGGTTTCCTCACAGCAGCTTATCACACTCCCAGGAGGACGCGCGGATACAGAGTTTGGAGGTCCTAACAATTATTTTACAATAGGATATCTGCCGGGACTTTCGGAGTACGCGGATGTTGTAAAATCTCAGACTGGCACAGCCACATTCGAATGCTGTATAAGCGAAAAGACAATGGATCACTACGGACTTGTAGCAGGTGAAAAAATCTATTTACATGTACCTGATGGCAGTGGGAAAAAGGAAATTTCTTTCGTAATATCACAGATCTGCCGTGAAAAAGATATAAACAATCCATATTGGGCCAAGACGCTTTCGGATATGGGCGATGTGATGTTTGTTTCGCAGGATGTTTTTGACGAAATGATGCAGTATTACAGCGAGGACAATATCAGCTACAGTGATTTTCTCATGCTGGATTATACGCAGATCAACACGGAAAATGCTTCACTTTATGACGGTTATATGGAGCAGTTTAAGGATGCTGACAAGCTCTACAATGACAACATCCGTGATACGCTGGAGCGCTTTTTTACACAGCAGAAGACGATAAAGCTGATGCTTTGGGCGTTGGAGCTGCCGTGTCTTGTGCTTTTGATTTTATTTATAAGAATGATATCTGTACAGATACTTTCGCTCGAGCAAAATGACATACTTGTTTTAAGAAGCCGCGGTGCGACAAAATTACAGGTATTTATTTTGTACTTACAGCAGTCGGGAATAATAGCGTTTGCGGGCTGTGTACTCGGAATAGTACTCGGATATATAATGTGCCGGGCTGCCGCATCTACAGACGGATTTTTAAGATTTACGGCAAAGGATATAAGCACTTACAAATTTGTATGGCAGATGCTTGTCTATGCGGTGGCAGCAGCAGTTATCATGGTACTGTTTATTACAGTTCCGGTGTGGAAAAAATCAAAGGATGCCATATCAGAGCGCAGCAGTAGGGAACGAATATCAAAGAAAAAGCCTCTTTGGGAGAAATGCTTTATAGACGTTATACTTTTGGCTCTGTCAGCATATCTGCTTTACAATTACAACAAGCAGAAGAGTACGCTTGCGATATCTGTTCTTGAAAACAGGAGCATAGATCCTGTCATGATACTGGACAATTCGCTTTTTATATTTGCAGCGGCACTTTTGTGCGTAAGACTTACCGGACTTATTATTCTGCTTGTGGACAGGCTCTTTAAAAAGCATTTTTCTCCGGCAATGTATGCATCATTTTTACAGCTAAAACGAACCAGATACAATCAGGGATTTCTGGCAGTATTTCTTATCATGACAGTGGCTGGTGGTATTTTTGACGCGAATATGGCGCGCACCATGAACAGCAATATGGAGCAGCGTATCGTCTACAATGTGGGCTGTGATGCGATATACAACGAGGATTTCAGACTCAGGATACAGTACAATAAAAATGGCTCTGTAAACTGGATGTATGACGAGCCTGATTTCGGTAAATACGAGTCGCTCAAAAATGAGGGCATCTGTGACGGTGTCACGCGTGTGCTTGAGGACGAGAGGGTAGACATTTCCGCAGGCAGTGGTTCGGTTTCGGATGCATATCTTATGGCGATAAACACAAAAGAATTCGGTGAGACTGCGAAATTGCAGAGTGGACAAAATGATGATATTAATGACGCGCACTGGTTCAATTACCTGAATGAGCTGGCAAAAGAGCCGGACGGAGTCATCATTTCGTCAAATCTGGCAAAAGATCTGGGACTTAAAGTTGGTGACAGCTTAAATTACTCAAGGTATGTACCGGAGGCTGTCGATGATGATCAGATCTACGCATCCGAGAATGTAAAGGTATGTGCCATAGTAAAAGGTTTTCCGGGCTACGAGCGTTACACCTATGAGACAGATGCAGACAAAAATGTGACCGAGCAGGAGAAATACCTGATCGTTGCAAATTATGCTACGGTTGTGGAAAAGTTCGGCATGACACCGTACAGTGTGTGGATGAACCTGTCAAAAGGAAAAACGGTAGATGATATTGTGGGATATCTGGGCGGTGAGAACAGTGAAAATTCAGACAGTACAGCAGACAATTTAACAGACACTCAAAGTGAAAAAGTACAGAGTGAAATATACAGGAATATAACATCCGCGCAGCAGCTTATAGACGAGAATAAAAACTCAGCCACAGTGCAGATCACAAACGGTATGTTTACATTAAGTTTTATACTTTCACTGATAGTGTGCTCAGTAGGATTTTTGCTGTATTGGGTTATGACACTAAAACAGAGGGAGCTGCAGTTTGGTATATACCGCGCAATGGGAATGAGAATGAGAGAGGTAAAAGCAATGCTTTTAAACGAGCAGATATTTTTATCATTTCTGCCGCTTCTTGCGGGAGCAGGCATAGGTATAACTGCAACAGCGATGTTTGTAAGGCTCATATCGATCATATATCTGCCGCAGAAACACAATATCGGAGTAAATGTATATATTTATCCATCTGATATGCTGGAGCTTACAGGAGTACTTTTCGTGGCTGTAGCCGTATGCTATGTGGTTATCAGCAGACTGCTTAAGAGTATGAAGATAGCACAGGCACTAAGGCTTGGAGAAGATAGTTAGCAGATAAAAATGATTTTGTGGTAGTCGGTAGAAAGTTTTTATAGCATGGTAAATGAGGTCGTGACATATGGAAAATGCGATAATTGCTCAAAATATAAAAAGATATTTCAAGGCGGGAGATGGTACAACAGTCCACGCACTTGACGGAGTATCCATGGAGATAAAAAAAGGAACACTTGCCATCTTAAAAGGGCGTTCCGGCTCCGGAAAGACCACACTTCTTAATATCCTTAGTGCGCTTGATATGCCGACAGAGGGAAGTGTGCAGTTTCTGGATAAAAATCTCGAGCAGATGACCGAGAAAGACCGGGAAATGCTAAGGCGGTATGAGATGGGATTTGTATTCCAGTCTATAGCACTAATTCCCACGATGACGGCATATGAGAATGTGGAATTTGCCCTTAGACTTGCGAAAAATAAACGTCAGATACAGAAGAATTTGACTGAAATGGATAATGACATTGGAGATGCAAAAACCGATGTGATAAATGAGAATACGCATGACAGAGTATCAGAGCTGCTGGAGCGTGTCGGACTCTCAAAGCGCATGAACCATATGCCGGAACAACTATCGGGAGGTGAGCAGCAGAGAGTTGCGATAGCGCGCGCTGTGGTTCATCGCCCGAAGGTGGTCTTTGCGGATGAGCCGACAGGAGCACTCGATACCGCTTCCGGATTTGAAGTCATGCGATTGTTCCGTGAGTTGATAGACGATGAGGACATCACAATAGTTATGACCACGCATGATCCGAACCTGATGGAGCTGGGAGATGAAGTGTTTGAGCTTAGTGACGGAATAGTAATTTAAATTAAAAAGGGGAAAAGTAGATGATAAATTGCGATGGACTGGTAAAAATATATGAGACAGACGATAAAAAGGTGATGGCACTGGAGGGACTTGACCTGACGGTGGAAACAGGGGAGATGCTTGCGGTAATAGGAAAATCCGGCAGCGGAAAATCCACCCTTTTAAATATGATAGGAGGACTGGAAACACCCACGGCGGGAGTGCTCACTATTGACGGAAAAGATATTTCCACATATTCAGAAGCTGAAATGGTGAGATACCGCAGGAACAAGGTGGGCTTTGTGTGGCAGAAAAGTGCCAAAAATCTGTTCCCATATCTGACTGTGCTGCAGAATGTCGAGGCAGTGATGATGTTTGAAAATACCGGAAATACCGATAATTTAAAACACGGAGAAATTATAAAAAAACGCAAGGATAATAATAAAAGCTATGCCCTTAAACTGTTAAATGCAGTGGGATTACAGGAGCATAAGGATAAGCTTCCGGCTCAGCTATCGGGAGGAGAGCAGCAACGCGCAGCGATAGCGGTGGCACTGGCAAATAAGCCGGACATACTGCTTGCGGATGAGCCGACCGGAGCCGTGGATACAAGGACTGCTGATACAATCTATGAGCTGTTTCATAAGCTGAACAAAGAGTTTGGTATAACCATCATCATAGTGACACACGATATGGCACTTGCAGGCCGTGTAGACCGCACAGTGCTTATATCTGACGGAAAGGTAAGCACGGAGAAATTGAAGAAACACCCTGCAATGGAATATACGGTATTGGACAAGGCGCACAGGATAAAACTCACTGATGAGATGCTTGAGGCAGCAGGGATAGAGTCTAATAAGGTCAGGGTTGATGTGCAGGATGGAAGGCTTGTGATATCGCGGATTTAAGACATATTAATCAGCAACCATAGTCTTGAGATCCTTCTTAAAGTCTGTAATTCTATACTTTATAAAATTGATTATGCCATCCTGATTAAGATTATCCATAAATGCGTGAAATATCATTTATGTGCGAATTTATGTCATTTATGCAGATTTGATTGCAAATGAATTATAGATTGTATATTATTTATTATAGAGTAAGTTTAGAAAAGGAATACAGGATGATGTACAGAATTGGAATATGTGATGATGAAGAAGCGTGTAGAATAAAAATATCGGAAAGTATAAGAAATATAGCTTTAAAAAATGATATAGAAGTTAAAATTATCCAGTATGAGTCAGGAATTCAGGTTATGGATTGTGAGAAACCTGATATATTGATACTAGACATGGAGATGGAACACATAGATGGTCTGAAAGTCCGTGATTTGTTGGAACAGACGGACAATGAGGTACTGATTATTTTCTGTACTAGCCATGATGAAATAATGAGTAAAGCATATGGGCAAAATGTTACAGATTTTATTAAGAAGCCTGTGAAGGATGAGGAAATGGAAAAGAAATTGCTTCATGCGATAAATATTATTAATAGAAGAGTAAAATGGATTTTTCTAAATACTATAAGTGGACTGACAAAGTTTAAAATTTCAGATATAGTGTATGGTATTGCACAGGGAAGGTACTTAAAGATATACATGTTAGATGGGAGCGAATATTTTATTACAGATAAAGGTGTATCACAGCTTTATGAAATGTTGAAGGATATGAATTTTGCCAGAATAAGCAGGAGCGTTATAATTAATTTTGAAAATGTTAATACAATTGGAGATGAGATAATTATGACAGATGGGGTGAAGCTAAAGAGTAGTAGAAGAATGAAAAAACAAATACAAGAAGATTTTTTTAATTATATGTGTAAAGTGGCAAGGGTTGAAAGAGCAGATAGATGATTTTAGAATTAATATTATTTGAATGGCTGATATGTAAGCTGGAGATTGGTGATATCAAGTTAAAAAAATATTTTGCGTTTATGCTCATAATGTTAATGCAGTTAGGTGAAATTATTGTTATCTTTATTCGACCGACACAAAGCATATGGTATACCATATTAGCGCTTCCGAGTGCTTTAATTGCTACAGGGATACTATTCAAAGAAACGATGTGGCGTAAATTAGCAGTGTTTTTGTTTGCATATGGATATATCGATGTAATAGAATATCCGATTAAAATTATAGTTGGCAGCAATAATGAGTTAGTGGTATACATAATTACTATTATTATAATTTGTCTTATTGGCAAAATAATAAATCAATTCAAAAAAGTGTCGTCCATGATAGCGCGTATTGATCCTATATATTTTATGGCTTCGTCCATGATAGAAATAATCAATATGGGAATAATTGTAATGACCGATGATATAATTTTACCTGGTCAGGATAGACTTAAAATTGTAATAAATGTATTAACAATGATTTCATTTGTTATGTTAGGAATATTTGGAATTGTTTTTATGTTTTTGGGTGCATATAAGAAGCAACTTGAGATAGATAATAAGATAAAACAAAACTATCTGATTATTCAAAAAGAACATTATAGTCAATTGTATTCTCATATGCGAGAAATACGGAAAATAAAACATGATATGAATGCTCATATAAATATATTGTATAATCTGTTAGATACAGAACAATATGATGAAGCTGTTAAGTATATATATGACATCAAAATGCATTATGATATAGGTAAAAAATTGGAATCATATTATGATAACGGAATAATTGATGCAATTATCTATTACTTTAATCAAAAAAATCCATTAATTAAGTTTATTTGTATGGGAAATTTTAGTGGCAGGAATGAAATTTCTGATTTAACAATTTGTACAATACTTTCAAATTGTATTTCAAATGCAGTTGAAGCATGTAGTAGATTACAGAAAAAAAAGAAAGAAATTATGATTAATATATCAAATGTGAAAAATTATATGGTC
>OGYE01000745.1_pt1 | contig 21362 bp, 15 predicted proteins | sample 1576471 | NCBI WGS metagenome assembly OGYE01 (sample SAMEA3541532, study PRJEB24748) | human gut metagenome | biome: human gut; feature: human-associated habitat; material: faeces | place: China | collected 2012
TTTTAGTATCTTTCTTTGATTCTTTTTTAGACTCTTTTTTAGGAACCTCTTTGGCGGTCGGCTCAATAAGCTTGAGGATTGTACGGCCCAATGTGGACTTTCCGCAGCCTGACTCGCCAACAACACCAAGCGTTTCACCCTGATAGAGCTTAATGTTGATTGAATCAACAGCATGCAGTGTGCCACCTCCCACCTTAAAATACTTTTTCAGGTCTATTGTTTCTAACAGAGGTGCGTTGCCCTTATCATCCATTCGTATTCCCTCCTACACCTGTTTTTTGCCTATCCGGATCAAATAGATGGCAGTAGAGCTTATGACTCCCCTCGCCGCATATTTTTGGCTTTTCCGTTCGACAAATCTCCATGCACTTTTCACAGCGCGGTGCGAATTCGCATCCCTTTGGTAAATTTGTAGGATCCGGCATAAGACCTAAAATAGGTTTAAGTCGGCGTGCCTTTGTTGTCAGATTTGGAATGGAACCAAAGAGACCCTCTGTATAGGGGTGGTGCGACGGCGCGAGAAAAATATCCTCTACGGTACCAGCCTCTACGATTTTTCCTGCATACATCACGCACACATCATCACAGGTTCGCGCAACAATGCCCAAATCATGTGTAATCATCAGCATTGAGGTTCCGAGCCGACTCCGAAGTTCCGCGATCATGGCCAAAACCTGAGCCTGTATCGTGACATCCAATGCAGTTGTCGGTTCATCCGCAATGAGCAGCTCTGGCTCGCAGCACAACGCCATAGCGATAACAACGCGCTGCTTCATACCGCCTGAAAACTGATGTGGATACTCGTGCTTTCGCGATGGCATAATGCCGACCAACTGGAGGATCTCGTCGATTCGCTGCTCTACGGCATCATTAGATAGTTCAGGCCTGTGAAGTCGAATTGCCTCTCCAATTTGATCGCCGACTGTGTAGACCGGATTCAGCGAAGACATCGGGTCTTGAAATACCATAGAGATGCGGTTTCCTCTCACGCCCCGCATTTGCTCCTCGTCAACATGGAGCAAGTCTTCGCCTTCAAAGCAGATCTCTCCGCCTTTAATACGACCTGTCGTTTCCGGCAAAAGGCGAAGAATACTCAGCGCTGTTGTCGTCTTGCCAGCGCCGGTCTCGCCGACGAGACCGAGTGTTTTTCCCTTTTCGATTTGAAAGCTGATACCGTTGACAGCCTCCACAACCTCTATGTCAGTTTCATAAGTAACCCGAAGATCCTTAATCTCCAAAATCGGGCTTTTTTCATTTTCCATTATAGCTCCCCTCCCGTGGCGTACCTTATGACTTCAAATGCGGGTCCAACGCATCGCGCAGACCATCGCCGATAAGATTCACTGAGCAGGCCGTAACAATGATAGATAGTGCGGGAAATGCCATCAAATGAGGCGCTTTTCTCATAAATTCGCGAGCCTCCGAAAGCATCTGCCCCCACTCCGGCTGGGGGGCCGGCATACCGAGGCCCAAGAAACTCAGCGTCGATTCATAGATAATAATTTTTGCGATGTTCAACGTGGTGTTGACAATAATAACGCCAATTGCATTGGGGATAATATGTGAGAGAATGATGCGAAATCCGCTCGAACCGCCAGCCTTTGCCGCCTCGACATAGTCCTGTTCAGAAAGCGTAAGTACCTCAGAGCGAACCAGCCGGACATAGTTGGTAAAATACGCCAAAGTCAGCGCAATGATCAAATTGGTAAAGCTGGCACCCAACGCATATACGACCGCCATGGTAAAAAGAATGTCAGGAACCGACATAAAAATATCCAGCGACCGCATGATAATGCTGTCTACCTTGCCACCAAAATAGCCAGCGACTGCACCGAGAAGGCTGCCAAACAGGCATGAAGAAATCGTCGCAAGAATCGCAATAGCAATGGAAACACGTCCACCGTAGATAATACGCGCAAAAATGTCGCGTCCGTATCCGTCGTTGCCAAAAAGATTCCCTACGGAGGGCTTTGCAAGCATTAAATCCATATTCTGTGTAATTGCCTTATCATAGGAGATAAACAGTGGCGCGCCCACCAAGATCACCGTCAGCACGACCAGCAGCACCAGTCCAATCACGGCTCCCTTATTCTTTTTGAATCTGCGCCATATCTCTTTCCATTTCCCGTCACTTTTGTAGTCTTCATTCAAGTTTTTTTGGGCCGCCATTTGCTCACTTCCTCCCAGATTTTGTGTATTTGGCGCGAATGCGAGGGTCGATCATCGCATAAATCAAATCCACGACCAGCATAACAACGGTAAAGCAGATCGAGATCAGAATCGTTCCGGCAATGATGACCGGCTCATCCTTATAAGTAATACGCTCGACAATCAGGCTGCCGATACCTTGCACAGAAAACAACTCCTCTGCAACCACAGCGCCACACAGCAGAAGGCCGAGGCTCATGCCAACTTGTGTGATAACAGGAAGAAGCGCATTCTTCAACACATGCTTCCAAATTACAGTACGTTCGCTGGCACCCTTAGCGCGTGCAGTTCGGACATAGTCCTGACGAATCGCATCTAACATAGACGACTTGGTAAAGCGGAAATTCTGTGCGGCAATGGGAAGTGAGATTGCCAGTGCTGGCATGATATAGCCTGTCCAGTTCGGAATGCCGTAAGACGGCAGCCACTTGAGCTTGAGTGCAAAGAAGAACAGTAGTACAAGGCCGAGAACAAAGGTCGGTACAGCAGCCAACAGGAAGGATTCTTGTAGTTTTAATAGCAAAAGATGTGACAATGCTGATTGGCGGTGTTTCTCTTTTAAAAAGGAAAATAACTCCTCCTGCCGCCGAATGGTTTGGTAAACTTGCAACAATAGTTTTTTATTTTGCTGTATGTATAATAGTCTTTTTAAAGGCGGTTATAAATTACGAAAATTTGTTAATAGACGATATTTTACTTTCGATTACAGCTGTTGTTATGCTTTACGCTCTTTACAGATATGCTAAGATTTATATGGCACTTATAAAAGAGGACAAGGCAAAAAAGAAAGAAAAAAGCAAGCAATAATCTCATTTTACTAAAAAATTTAGAAAAAACGACAAAAAAGAATTGCAAAATTTTCTGTTATGATATATTATATATGGTAACAGATTTAAATAGTGTTTAATTTTAACGATGTTTAAACTTGCGGTATTGTTTATCGCTTAAATAATTTATGTATAAAGGAGCAGACTATGCTTTGTAGCAGATGCGGAAAACGACCTGCTGTCGTTTTTGTTTCAACAAACAATCCACAGGATGAAGCCACAAAGGGTTATTGCCTTACTTGCGCAAAAGAGCTTGGCATAAAGCCTGTTGAGGACTTAATAAATAAGATGGGAATTTCAGATGATGATCTTGAAAATGTGCAGGATCAGATGGATTCCCTTATGGAGAATATGGGTGAAAACGGCGACCTTTCTCAACTTATGCAGCAGCTTGGTGCAGATAACCTTGCTGAAAGTATGGGCGAGTTAGGCGAAGACGGAGGCAGTGAGGACGATGATTTCTCACACGGCGCACCGACATTCCCGGCTTTCTTCAATAATATTTTCGGTGCTAAAAACGGTGAAAACAATACCGACGGTTCCGCTAAGAGCGGCGGCAAAAAGAAAGAGAAAAAAGATAAAAACAGAAAACACCTCAACCTTTATTGTGAGGATCTTACCAGAAAGGCAAGAGAGGGCAAAATTGACAATATTGTCGGCAGAGATAAAGAAATTGAGCGTGTTATTCAGATTCTTTCACGCCGTACAAAGAATAACCCTTGTCTTATCGGTGAGCCGGGTGTAGGTAAAACAGCGATTGCAGAGGGGCTTGCTTTAAGAATTGCAGACGGCAATGTTCCGCAGCGCCTTAAGAATAAAGAAATTCATCTTCTTGACCTTGCTTCACTCGTTGCGGGAACACAGTTCAGAGGACAGTTTGAAAGCCGTATTAAAGGACTTGTTGCCGAAGTAAAGGAAAACGGAAATATTATTCTTTTCATTGATGAAGTACATACACTTGTCGGTACAGGTGATAATGAGGGAACAATGAATGCTGCCAATATTCTTAAACCCGCACTTTCAAGAGGCGAGGTTCAGGTTATCGGCGCAACCACATTTAACGAATACAGAAAATATATTGAAAAAGACTCTGCGCTTGAGAGGCGTTTCCAGCCTGTAAAGGTAGGCGAGCCTACTATTGCGCAGACTGTTGACATTATTGCAGGCGTAAAAGGATATTATGAACAGCATCACCATGTTACTGTTGATAATGAAATTGTACGCAAGACTGTTGTGCTTTCAGAGAGATACATTACAGACAGATTCCTACCTGATAAAGCAATCGACCTTCTTGACGAAAGCTGTGCGTGTGCCGCTCTCCGTAATAAAAATATGGAAAAACACGACAAACTTATTGACGAACAGCAAAAACTTAATTTGCAGAAAGAGGCAATCTCCACTGCTGATGAAATCGACTACGAAAAACTTGCAAATGTAAATACCGCTCTTGCAAGAGTTGATTCTGAACTTTCAAAAATTGACCCCGAAACCCTTGTTTCTAAGGTTACAGAAGAAGATATTGCTACAGTAATCGAATTGTGGACAGGTATCCCTGCATCAAGAATCAGAGAAAACGAACTTGCTAAACTTGCAGGTATTGAAGATGCTCTTAAAAAGAAAATTATCGGTCAGGACGAGGCGGTGGAAGTTCTCGCATCTGCAATTAAACGCAGCAGAGTGCAGATTTCTCCAAGACGCAGACCTGCATCGTTTATTTTCGTAGGTCCTACAGGCGTCGGTAAAACCGAACTTGTAAAGGTACTCAGTCAGGAGCTTTTCGATACTCCTGAAACTCTCATACGACTTGATATGTCGGAATTTATGGAGAAACACTCTGTGTCTAAGATTATCGGTTCACCTCCGGGATATGTAGGTTATGACGAGGCAGGACAGGTTACGGAAAAAGTAAGACGCAGACCGTACTCCGTACTTCTTTTCGATGAAATCGAAAAAGCACATCCTGATGTACTCAACATTCTTCTTCAGATTCTCGATGAAGGTAAAGTTACAGACGCGCACGGCAGAGCAGTAAACTTTGAGAATACTGTAATTGTAATGACTTCTAATGCAGGTTCGGCAAATAAAGAGAATGCTCTCGGCTTCGGTAAGTCATCGGAAGAGGCGTCTAAAGAAAAGGTAATGAAGGCTCTTTCAGAGTTTCTTCGCCCAGAGTTTATTGCCCGTGTTGATGAAATCATTGTATTTAACAGCCTTAAGGAAGATGATTTTGTAAAGATAGCCAACCTTATGCTTTCAGAGTATGTTCCTACAATGGAAGAAAAGCACATCAAGTTTAGCTTTGATGAAAAGGCTTGCGAGTACCTTGCAAAAAAATCTTGCAACGGCAGCAGTGGTGCAAGAGATCTTAGAAATACTATCAGAAGAGAAGTAGAAGAAAAGATTGCCAACGCAATGATAGAGGCAGGCTCGGCATCGCTTTCAGCAATTAATATTACATCTGACGGCGAAAGCATTAAACTTGAGTCGGTTTAATAAATTTATTTATAGTTAATAATTAAAGGAGCTGTAAAAAACAGCTTAAATAAAAAAATGACTGCATTTCTACCTTTCGGTTATAATGCAGTCATTTTTTTATTTGATCTTATTTGCTAAGAAAATCAGAATTTAATTTTTTCTGCAATGTACTCGTTAAGTTTGTCGATAGCAACTCTTTCTTGAGCCATTGTGTCACGATCACGGACTGTCACGCAGCCGTCATCAACCGATTCAAAGTCATATGTGATGCAGAACGGTGTACCAATTTCGTCCTGTCTTCTGTAACGCTTACCGATTGAACCTGCATCATCGTAATCAACCATAAAGTCTTTGGCAAGCATATCATAAACTTCCTGTGCTTTATCGTTGAGCTTTTTAGAAAGAGGAAGAACAGTTGCCTTGAACGGTGCAAGTGCAGGGTGGAGGTGGAGAACAACTCTTGTGTCTTTCTCGTCGATAACTTCTTCATCGTAAGCCTCAACCACAATTGCAAGGAACAGACGCTCAACACCGAGTGACGGTTCAATTACATATGGAATGTACTTTTCATTTGTCTGTGGGTCAAAGTATTCAAGTGACTTGCCGCTTGTGTTCATATGCTGTGTAAGGTCATAGTCGGTTCTGTCAGCAACGCCCCAAAGTTCGCCCCAACCGAATGGGAAGAGGTATTCAAAGTCTGTAGTAGCTTTTGAATAGAAGCAAAGCTCTTCTTTTGCATGGTCACGAAGTCTTAAGTTTTCGGCTTTCATACCAAGTGAGTAGAGCCAGTCACGGCAGAAACCTCTCCAGTATTCAAACCACTCAAGGTCTGTACCCGGCTTGCAGAAGAACTCAAGTTCCATCTGCTCAAATTCACGAACACGGAAAATAAAGTTGCCCGGTGTAATCTCGTTTCTGAAAGACTTACCGATCTGCGCAACGCCGAAAGGTACTTTCTTACGGCTTGTTCTCTGAATGTTTGCAAAGTTTACGAAAATACCCTGTGCAGTTTCCGGACGAAGATAAATTTCGTTTTTGCTGTCCTCTGTAACACCCTGGAATGTTTTAAACATAAGGTTGAACTGACGAATATCTGTAAAGTTGTGCTTACCGCACTGTGGGCAAGGAATTTGCTTTTCTTTAATATATTCAGTCATTTTCTCGTTTGACCAGCCGCTTACATTTGTACCGTCAAAATCTTCGATAAGGTTGTCTGCACGGTGACGGGTTTTACATTCCTTACAATCCATAAGCGGGTCAGAGAAACCGCCGAGGTGACCCGAAGCTACCCATGTCTGCGGATTCATAAGAATTGCAGAGTCAAGCCCTACATTATACTTGTTTTCCTGAACAAACTTTTTAAGCCAAGCCTGCTTGATATTATTCTTGAGAGCCATACCGAGTGGGCCGTAGTCCCATGTGTTTGCAAGTCCGCCGTATATTTCCGAACCCGGATATACAAAGCCTCTGCCTTTACAAAGAGCAACAATTTTGTCCATAGTCTTTTTTGAATTGTCCATATCTGTAACCTCATTTCAAATATTTACAAAATCATATACATAAAATTATACTATTAAATAATACTACAAACTGCCGCTTATGTCAATTAAAATGTGGTAATATACTTTTATTTAGTTGTTAAAATAGTTGTTAAAATTTTGATAAAAAATTTATTAATTTATATAAAATGCCTTGCATTTCTTTAAAAAATAGTGTATAATAATTATACTCACAAATTTGAGTAAATAAAAGGAGGATTTTCCAATGAGAAAAACAAATAAGGTTCTCAGTCTTACAGTTGCAGGACTTATGGCATTTTCTACATCTGCCGTAACCGCTTTTTCAGTATCAGCAGCTGAAGATGTAACCGACACAAAAATTTATTTTGAAGTTCCGACCGAGATTTGGGCAGACGCTTTAGTAAAAACAGATGTAAGTGCACTTAAGGTTTACGCTCATACATATGCAGTTGCCGGAGACCCTGATTATAAGGAAACGTCATGGCAGACAAAGGGTGAGGTTTGTAAATATGTCAGTGGCAACATCTATTCGTACGATATTGATGCAAAATATAAAAGAACGCTTAAAGATGGTGCGGATTATGTAGCTATTTTCTCAATTGTAGGCGACAAGGGCTATCAGACATGTAATGTAACCATGGGCAAGTCATGCTACGGCGATACAATCGTTGTTACAGGCGAAACATACGAAAACTCTCAAGACTCACAGAAAAAGGACTATAGATCAGTTTGGAAGAGCGAGGCTAATGCCGCTGTTTACGGTCCTAAGCTCGAAATCACATCAACAGGTCGTGTAGTAGGCGAGAGCATTCCTACAAGTATCACAGCTGAAGAAATGGTAGCTCAGTTCCTCCATGACTATGGTGTAAAGAATGCTTCTATCCTTACTCCTGAAAAGGTACAGGAGACTTGTGCAAACGAGTTCATCAATGCAGCTCCTAAGGATGTTTACGATTTATATGTATCTAAGTATGCCGACGAGCTTGCTGATCCTGAAGCATATCCTAACACAGCATCTGCTGAAAAAATTGCTGAATACCTCGGCGTTACACCTGAAGCTGAATCTACATATGTAGTAGCAGGTTCAGAAGAGATTTGCGGTGTTTTATGGAAGGGTAGCCCGGAAGAAGCTCCTGAAAATGTAATGACAAAGAATGCTGACGGTACATATACAAAGGTATTTAGCGGAGTTGCTCCTGCTGAAAAGCTCCAGATTAAAGTTGTAGAAAATACAGCTGACGGCGAGCAGAACTGGATTGGCGATGCTACAGGCAATAATATAACATTTGATGTAACAGATACATGTGATGTTACTGTTACATACAACCCATCAACAAGCGAAATTACAGTAACAGGCGATGCAGTAAAGCTTGTTACAGATATTGTAATCACAAGTATGCATGCTGTTGGTAACGGTGATCCTGATGATGAATCATGGTTAAACGGTGCAGCTTGGGATGAGACAGCTAATGAGATGGAGCAGGTTGCAGATAAGGTTTATGAGATTACATATCACAATGTAACTGCGTTTGACAACTACCAGGTTAAGTTCGCAGCTAACGGCACATGGGCTGACAGCTGGGGCGGTGCAGAAGAGAAATTCACACCTGAATCCGGCGTTGCATTTGACGCTGTATACAATGGTGAGAACCTCACTGTAAATGTACCATATGAGCTTGCTGATGTAACACTCAGAATTGACCTTTCAAACTTCAACTATGCTACAAAGACAGGTGCAGTTGCAACTGTTACTGTTACAGATGCTGTACCTAAGACATATATTGGCGATGTAAACGGCGACGGCAAGATTGATGCTAACGACATCACAACTCTCCAGATGTTTATTGCTAAATATGCTGATGTAACTGTTAATGAGGCAGTTGCTGATGTTGACGGCAATGGCAAAATCAATGTTCTTGATGTAACTGCTATCCAGAAGTATGTTGCAGGCGGTTTTGACGGAACAGGCAATGCAGGCAAGGTTCTTGAGGATATTGCTTAATCTGCTGATTAAATAAAATAATTTATTAAATTTCAGGCGATGGCTCAGGCTGTCGCCTGTTTTTTATAAAAAAATAATACATTTAAAATAATCTCTCGGTTTAAAGTTGACTTTAAGTTGTAATATAATATTGTAAAAATAAAGTATATTATATCTATCATATTGGTGGTACTTATGTCAAAGCTTTTAACTGTATATTATTCGCAAATTGTAAAATGAAGATGAAAGAATAAAAAAGAATATCCATAGAAACGATTTCGTAGTAGAATTAACTTACCACACAAAAATCCGAAAGGAATCGTCACTATGGATACACTTAATTTTACACCATCACAAGAAAGGTCAACATTTAATAAAAGAAGAACGATACTATATATCAATCAGGCTTAATATAGACCACCGTTCGGTTTACAAAATAGCAAAAGAACTTCATAGTCCATACAATACAATCAAACAAGAGGTACAGTGTGGAACGGAGTATTTGTATACAGGAATGGATTTTATGTGTGACGGCGGAGCAACCGCAAGTTATTACTACGGCCCATTAAAACCGAATAATTGATAAAACACAACTGTCAAAAAGATAGCAGCGTTTTTTATATTTTACTTGATTTTATCGGCATTTTAGGCTATACTTTTATTAAATGAAAAAAAGACAGGGTGATATTTTTGGCTGATAAGAATAAATCTGTTCAGAACGAATTTAACGAAGACGGCGCTTTGATTGCTTTGACAGACGAAAACGGCAAAGAAGTTGTTTTTGAAATTCTCGGCGTTGTTGATTATGACAATGATGAATTTGCTGTTTTGATTGAGAACAGCGCAAATGCTGATGAGGTTGTTATTTTCAAGATTCAATCTCTTGATGATGAAAACGAAGAATTTGTCAGCATTGAGGATGAAGAGCTTTTGAATAAGGTTTTTGAGCTTTTTAAAGCTCAGTATGACGGCTATATGAAATTTGAATAATGCCAATTATTAAACAGATTTTTAATAATTGAAAATGTATTGATTCTGACTTGCCAAAAGCCGATTTTTATCTGACTGTTGGCAAGTTTTTTGTATGGAGGTCATTGTGGATTTATTAAAGGACAGTGTAAAAAATTTATATTTCAGGTATCTTTTTCCATCAATGGGCAGTGCTGTTGTAGCGTCTGTATATTTGATGACTGACGCTGTTGTAATAGGCAAAGGAATTGGCGATAACGCACTTGCGGCGCTAAATATGACAACCCCGATAATCAGCTTTATGCTGTCAATCGGTATATTGTTTGGTATTGGCGGCTCGGTGTTATTCAGTGTACATAAGGGTACGGGTGATGACGAAAAAGCAAATAAATGCTTTACCACAGCTTTGCTCGGTGTTTTGACGGCTGCGATAATTATTTGCATGTTATTTAATATTTTTGACAAGCAAATACTTTCGCTTATGGGTGCAAAAGACGAACTTTTTGATTTGGCTTTTGATTATGTACGGTTTTATTACTATTTTGCAATTCCGAGTGTGTTGGTTAATTTTTGTTCCGCTTTTGTACGAAGTGACAAAGACCCTAACCGTGCCATGATTGCTGTTACAGCCGGCGGAATTGTCAATGTAGTGTTCGACATTGTGCTTGTTTATCCTGCGCAGATGGGAATGGCAGGTGCGGCTATTGCGTCGGTATCGGGTATTACGGTGCAGTTGTTGGTTTGTCTTACTCATTTTCTTTCAAAAAAAAATACAATCAGAATATCTAAACCGATTAAAGTATTAAAAAATACTTTTCAAATTCTAAAAGGCGGTTTGTCAGGATTTATTACCGAACTTTCAAATGCGATTATTATATTTGTATTTAATTTACAATTGTTAAATTATTGCTCAAATGCGGAGCTTGCCGTGTATGGTGTTCTTGCAAACTGTGCAATACTTTTCAATGCTTTGTTTGTGGGTGTAGGTCAGGCTGTACAGCCTGTTTCGGCATTCAACTTTGGTGCAGGGCAGAACGGCAGAATAGCAAAATTGCGTAAATATGCCTACTCAACAGTGCTTATAATGGGCGTTGTTTTTGCATTATCGGGAATAATTTTCCCTGAATTTGTTGCATCGTGCTTTATCGACCTTACAGATGCAACACGAGAGGTAACTAAAACCGCTATGCCGATTTACTTTATTGCGTTCTTTGCAATGGGTGTAAATGTGCTTTCAACCTACTATTTCCAGTCATTGATGAAAGGCGGTTATTCGCTTGCGGTGTCAATGCTTAGAAATATTATTATAAGTTCGGTTTTGCTTATTACATTGCCTATGCTTTTCGGCGGTTTTGCAATATGGTTTGCAATTCCGATTACCGAGGCAGTTGTTGCGGTTATAAGTTTTATATTACTAATTAAGAACAATAAACAAATGAAATCAAAAGTATAATGGAGAAAATATGGACTATTCAAAAGTATTATCACAACAGTTTCAAATTAAAGAAGAGTATGCAAAGAACATAATTTCTTTGCTTGATGACGGCAATACAATTCCGTTTATTGCCCGCTATCGTAAAGAAATGCATGGCTCAATGGACGACCAGCTTATTCGTGAATTCAGCGAAAAACTTGAGTATCTGCGTTCTCTTGATAAAAGGAGAGAGGAAATTCGCACCCTTATTGACGGTCAGGAAAAACTTACCGACGAAATAAGTCTTGCGCTTGACAAGGCTGAAACTCTAAGCGAGCTTGAAGATATTTACAGACCTTATCGACCGAAGAGAAAGACAAGAGCCTCTGTGGCTAAGGAAAAAGGACTTGAGCCGCTTGCCGAAATTATCCTTAAGCAGGAGAGCAAATGTGACCCTGTTGCTGTGGCAGAGGAGTATGTTGATGAGGAAAAAGGCGTAGCAAATGTTGAAGATGCATTGCAAGGCGCAATGGATATTATTGCGGAAACGGTTTCGGATAATGCGGAAATCAGAAAGCGCATAAGAAACCTTGCGAATGTGAACGGTGTAATTTCTTCCGTTGCCGTAGATGCAGAAAAGGACAGCGTTTACAGACAGTATTACGACTACAAAGAGCCTGTTAAAAAGATTGCCGACCACCGTTTGCTTGCTGTAAACAGGGGCGAGAAAGAGGGCTTTTTAAAAGTCAGCGTTGAAATGGATACCGAAAGACCGCTTAATTCCATTGCAAAGGTTATGATTACCAATCCTGCCTGTGCGTGTGCAGACATTGTAAAAACCGCTTGCGAGGATGCATACACAAGACTTATTTTCCCGTCTATTGAGCGAGAAATCAGAAATGATTTAACGGAAAATGCCTGCGAAAATTCAATGAAAGTTTTTGGTGTAAATCTTCGTCAACTGCTTATGCAGCCGCCTGTTAAGGGCAAAACTGTACTCGGACTTGACCCGGGCTACCGTACAGGCTGTAAAGTAGCGGTTGTTGACGGCACGGGAAAGGTACTCGACACAGCGGTAATTTATCCTACACATTCAGAGGTAAAGGTCAGAGAGTCAAAGCAAAAACTTTTGCAGCTTATTAAAAAGCACAATGTAGATATTATTTCAATCGGCAACGGCACAGCAAGTAAGGAAACCGAAATGTTTGCGGCAGATGCAATCAAAGAGGCTGACCACCCCGTTTATTATATGGTAGTCAGCGAGGCAGGCGCTTCGGTTTATTCGGCATCAAAACTTGCGGCAAAGGAATTACCGCAGCTTGACCTTACACTCAGAAGTGCGGTTTCCATTGCAAGAAGATTACAAGACCCGCTTGCAGAGCTTGTAAAAATTGAACCAAAGGCAATCGGAGTCGGACAGTATCAGCACGATATGCCGCAGAAAAGACTTGGCGAAACACTTGACGGTGTGGTTGAGGGTTGCGTAAACTCTGTAGGCGCCGACCTTAACACAGCATCTCCTGCATTGCTTTCAAGAATTTCAGGTCTTAACAGTACGGTTTGCAATAATATTGTTGCTTATCGTGAGGAAAACGGTGCATTTACTTCTCGTGCCGAATTAAAGAAAGTTCCAAAGCTCGGACCAAAGGCTTTTGAGCAGTGCGCAGGCTTTTTAAGAGTACCTGAAAGCAAAAATCCACTCGACAACACAGGTGTTCACCCTGAAAGTTATAAGAGTGCGAAAGAGTTGCTTGCACTTCTTGATTATTCGGATAAAGAAATTAAAGAGGGCAAATTTACCGATTTGGCAAACAGAGTTGCGGCAAAGGGAACAAAAAGCCTTGCCGATACACTTAAAATCGGTTTGCCTACTCTTGACGATATTGTAAAGGAGCTTTCAAAGCCGGGCAGAGATCCCCGTGATGAACTGCCTGCACCAATGCTCCGTTCCGACATTCTTGACATCAAAGACTTAAAGCCTGATATGGTGCTCAAAGGAACTGTCAGAAATGTAATTGACTTCGGTGCATTTATCGACATCGGTGTTCATCAGGACGGACTTGTTCATATCTCGCAGATTTGCGATAAGTACATTAAGCACCCGTCGGAGGTGCTCAAGGTTGGCGATGTGGTAGATGTAAAAATCATAAGCGTTGACCCCGAAAAGAACAGAATCAGCCTTACAATGCGCTTCTAAGCATAACAAATAAGCCACTTTATCGTATATGATAAGGTGGCTTTAATAATTTGCAAACGGCTGTCAAAGTAAGTGACAGCCGTTTTAGTTTGGCTATTTAGTTGTTTTGCGTAAGGTAGGTTTGCAGTGCTGTAACATCATTAACAGTCAGCTTACCGTCATTGTTCATATCAATACTGTCAAACAATTGCTTGTTTGTTTCGTCAATAAGCGGTGAACCGTCAGTATTCTTGTTGCCTGCAATATGCATTTGCAGATATGTAACATCTTTAATATTTACGGTACCGTCTTGGTTAGCGTCACCTGTGAGAATTTGCTCGCCCAACGAAATAAATTCAAAACCGTTTTCTTTTGCATATGTTTCGGCGGCAGTGTTTTTGTAGCCGTAAATTTTATAATTATTATATTTTATATTGTCAAAATTATCATTTTCTTCGTTATAAAGTGAATAGTAGCCAAAAGCATATTCTCCGATATTAGAAACATTTTTGGAAATTGTAATACTATCTAAATTATCACAATCTCTAAAAGCGGCTGTTCCTATGCTTTTTACACTATTTGATATTTTAACATTTTTCAGATTTTCACATAAAGCAAATGCACAGTTGCCAATAGTTTCGACATTGTTGCCTATTACTATAGTATTTAAATTTTCACAACTTTGAAAAGCGTAATCAGAAATATTTTTAACACTGTTAGGAATAGTAATATCTTTCAAAGAAGAACAACCTGAAAATAAAAATTCGTCAATATTTGTCAGATTATTGCTTAGTTTCACACTTTTTAAATTAGAACAATCACAAAAAGCACAACTATCAATAGTGATTACGCTGTCGGGAATAACAATGCTATCAAGATTTGAACAACCTCTAAAAGCATCTTCACCTATGCTTTTCAAATTATTACTAAGTTTTGCGCTTTTTAAATTAGAACAATCATAAAACGCACACATGTCAATATTTTTAACAGTATTAGGAACAGTTATAGTTGTAATACCGCTACAGCCATAAAACATTCCTTCGCTAATTCTATCTATTTGAGGAATTGTAAAGGATTTGATACTTGAGCAATTATAGAAGGCAACTTTTCCAATGCTCTTGACACTACTCGGTAATGAGAAATTTTCGAGGCTTTTACACTCAAGAAATGCTTCGTCACCAATACTTTTTATATTAGAACCTGTTGTTACAGTATTTAACGAAGTACACTTGCTAAATACACCGTTGCCTAAAATTTTAACACTATTTGGAATTGAAACAGATTTCAAACTTTCGCAATTACAAAAAGCATAATTTCCGATATTTTCTAATTTATTTGAAAGTTTTACTTTTTCTAATTTAGAACAACTATAAAATGTGTATTCGTCAATATTTGTAATATTATCAGGCATTATAAAATCCTGCAGATTTGAACAAAATGCAAAAGCATATTGACCAATAGAAGTAACGCTATCGGGAATTGATACTTTTTCTAAGTTTGTACAACTACGAAATGCAGATGCGCCGATATTTGTAACTTTGTCAGGTATTGTAATATTTTTTAATTTTATACAGTGTTGAAAAGCTGATTCTCCAATGGTTGTAACACTGTTTGGAATGGAAATATTTTCCAAGTTTAAACAGTCACAAAATGCATTATTTCCTATAAATTTGACGCTTTTATCTTCAATAGTATCAGGTATAACAACTGTTTTTTCATTACCTATATATTTTTCAATCTTGATATTTTCATTATCAATGATAGAATACATGAAATAATTTGTTTTTATAACTTGGTCTGAAGATACAACTTGATTATTCCTTTCTATAGTTGCCGCATTTACAGGCAAAACGGAAAATGAACTTGACAATATAAGTGCCGACAGCAGAATTGCTGCAAATTTCTTTGTTTTTCTCATTTATTATACCGCTCCTTATTAAAAAATGATTACAACAATAGTTTGTTGTTTTTTTATATTTTAGAATTATTTATCTTAAATGTCAATATGACATAATGCACTATTTTATAATTGTAAATATCAAAAAGCGGTATCGAAAAACGATACCGCTAAATTTCTATGCTATTGATATATTAAATTACTCAATACCGAGGAGTTTTTTAGATGCGTCTACAAGACTGTCTTTAATGCTTTCTGCATCGTTGAAGTCTTTGCCGACTGCTGTGATGTAAGCCTTAATCTTTGGCTCTGTACCGCTCGGACGAATAATTACGCCGTTATCACCCTCAAGACCAAATGAAATTACATTTGAAGTCGGGAGGTCAATAGCAGTCTTTTCGCCTGTTACTGTGTCAAGCTCATACTTAAGGAGATAGTCGGAAACCTTAACAACCTTTTTGCCGTCAATTTCAGTAGGAATATTCTCTCTGATTTCAGCCATAATGTTGTTCATTTTTTCCATACCTGCCGCACCGTCAAATTCAAATGCAGATGTATGGTTGAGGTAATAGCCGTACTCCTCATAAAGTGAGTCAATAACCTGTGCAAGTGACTTGCCATGTTTCTTATAGAAAGCAGCCATTTCGCAAACAAGCATTGATGCAACTACTGCGTCCTTATCACGAACATAAGTACCTGCAAGGTAGCCGTAGCTCTCTTCAAAGCCGAACACATATCTGTCCTCTTCGCCTTTCTTTTCAAGGTTGAGGATAACTTCACCAATGTACTTAAAACCTGTAAGAACATTTTTAAGTTCACAACCGTACTTTTCACAAAGCTTGTTGATAAGTTTTGTTGTAACAATTGTCTTAACTAAAACAGGCTTTTGGGGAAGTGTGCCGTTTGCCTTGCGTGAAGAAAGAATATAGTCTGTAAGCATAATGCCGTCTTCATTACCTGAAATAAGGCGGTAGCTGCCGTCGTAATCTTTAACCGCAATACCTACACGGTCTGCGTCAGGGTCTGTTGCAAGAAGAAGGTCAGGCTGTACTTTTTCGCAAAGTTCAATACCTTTTTGGAGAGCCTCTTTAATTTCAGGGTTCGGGTACGGGCAAGTGGTAAAGTTGCCGTCAGGAAGCTCCTGCTCAGGTACTACTGTAATTTCTTCAACACCGATTTTCTTAAGAACTTTTCTTACAAGTTTGTTGCCTGTACCGTTAAGTGGGGTATAAACTACCTTTAAGCCTGCACCCTCGCAAACGCCCGGGTTTACCTGCTGTTCCATAACTTTTTCAAGGTAGCTGTCATAAACATCATCGGAAACATATTCAATAAGACCGCTCTTAACAGCCTCGTCAAGGTCAGCAATCTTTACATCTTTAAACATATCAAGTTTGCAGATTTCGTCATATACAATACCTGCGGCAACATCTGTCATCTGACAACCGTCTTCGCCGTATGCCTTGTAACCGTTGTACTTAGCAGGGTTGTGGCTTGCTGTAACCATAATACCTGCCTGACACTTGAAGTAACGAACAAGGTATGAAAGTACAGGTGTAGGCTGTAATTCAGATGTGATGTAAACCTTAATGCCGTTGCCTGCAAGAACTCTTGCAGCCTCAAGCATAAAGAGGTCGGCTTTAATTCTGCTGTCGTGAGAAATAGCAACAGAGCCTTTGCCGTACTTCTGAATGATGTAATTTGCAAGTCCCTGTGTAGCCTGACGAACAACATAGATGTTCATTCTGTTAGTACCTGCTCCGATTACGCCTCTAAGACCTGCTGTACCAAAGGTGAGAGCCTTGTAAAAGCGATCATAAATCTCGTCCTCGTTGCCCTTTATGCTTTCAAGCTCAGCAATAAGGTCAGCGTCTTCGGTAGCGTTTTCTAACCATTCATTGTAAAGTTTCATAAAATCCATAAATAACCCCCGAGATATACTTTCACCGCAAAAAAATGCGTGTGAAAATGGTATTAATTTATTTATTTAAAAAAATTTCACTAATTAGTATAGCATAATTGCAATGGAAATTCAAGTATATTATTAATGCCCGACCATTTTTTGAAAAGTCGGGCATTAATTGTTAAAAATTTATTTGCTGATAAAAATTAATTGAGAAAATCTGCAAAAATTTGTCGATTAATGTTTAAACTGCTTTGGCTCGTCAATATGCTTTTTGCTAAATTTTTCCTTGCATAAATTGCATATTTTTTTGTAACAGAATTCTATGCCTGCGGCTATCAGATTTATTATGCCTGAGCTTATCAAAGCGCTGACAAACACGCATAAAATCATAAGCGGCATAAACGGAAATCTCGCATAAAAATCGATTGTGTTTTTATTTAAAAATTCATAGTAGTAAATTGCATCGAAAATAAACGACAGCAGGTAAGTGCCGAGCACCAAATCCGAAATTTTCCAAAGTACAAATTTTGTTTTTACATTAATATTTTCGAGTTTGAGCTTGCTTATTATCAAGAAAATCAATACAGACATTACATATGGCTCAATGCCGCTCCAATACACATAGTTTGAAGTTGAAAACGGCATGCCGTAGCATCTGTAAAAATTGAAAGTGCCAAATCCGAAAACGGCAACCACAAGAGCAATTATAAGGTAAATGTTTTTAATTTTTGTGCCGTACTCACGAATGTAGCATCCTGTAAAATAGTAGGTGATAGGATAAATGCCAACCCACCAGCTCGGTATCAGCTTTTGTGTTTCTGTATTTGATGCAGGATTTGCCCACCACTCCAAGGAGTCAAATCTAAACGCATTGAAAAGTGACGGCAAAATGGTAATAGCAATTAATGTGATAAGCAAAATATTCTTTTGCTTGCGGCTGTCAAGATTTTTGTAAATAATATTAAGAAACGGAACAAGCAAAAACAAGCCTATATACATTTCTATGTACCACGAGTAGTTAGCGCCTGTAAAATCTAAAATACTTGTAAAAAAGGTAAGCGGAGTAAGTGTGTAACTTCCGACAATAGATTTATAAATCATACAGGCAATCGCCACAAGAATGTAGACTATTATGGTTTTTCTTATGCCCGAATAGTAACCCTTTTTCAGCGTTTTGTTGCACAAAAGGAAACCCGACAAAATCATAAACAGCGGTACGCAAACAGAACACAATGTGCGCAGAACAGTTGCAAAATACATTACCGCATTATCGTTTGTTGTGTAATAGTAGCCCGAATGGTAAAAGAAATGAATACCGATTACACAAAGCACTGCTATAATTCTAAGAATATCCATATTAGGATTTCTTACTTTTAATTTTTCAAGATTCATTGTTACCTCTCATTAAATGCCCTCCGTAAAATTACGAAAGGCATTTTTAAATCATTAAATATTATTGTATAAGCCTTGTCAGTCCTCAAGAAATTCCTCAACAATAAATCTCGGGCGCCTTTTGACTTCCAAATAAATTTTTCCGATATACTCGCCGATAATACCGATTGCAAGAATTTGAAGTCCGCCGATAGCCCAGATAGAACACAAAATACTTGCCCAGCCGCTAACCGCAAAGCCCATAAAGTAGCTTACAAGGCTGTAAATAATCATAATAATGCTTATGGCAAATACAATTGTGCCAAGACCCGTTATCATTCTTATTGGCTGAATGCTTAGAGAAGTAATGCCCTCCCAAGCAAGAGCAAGCATTTTTTTAAGTGGATATTTGCTTTCACCCGCAAGTCTTTCAAAACGCTCGTATGTAACTATATCCGACTTATAGCCGATAAGCGGTACCATACCTCTTAAAAAGATGTTTGTTTCTTTATATTCTGCAAAAGCGTTCAGTGCTCTTTTGCTCATAAGTCTGAAATCGGCATGGTTAAAAATAACTTTTGCACCCATTTTATTAAGAATTTTGTAAAACGCCTCGGCTGTAAATCTCTTGAAAAATGTGTCGGTTTCACGCTTTGAACGCACACCGTAAACAACATCGCAGCCGTTTTCGTATTTTTCAACCATTTCGTCAAAGGTGTTGATGTCGTCCTGCAAATCGGCATCAATAGAAATAACAGCGTCTGCCTTGTCCTTTAAAGTGATAAGACCGCAGAGCAGAGCGTTTTGATGACCTCTGTTGCGAGAAAGTTTTATTCCCTGAAACACAGGATTTTTGCTATGCAATTCACTGATAATGCTCCATGTTTTATCCTTAGAACCGTCATCTATAAATACAATTTTGCTGTCATCTGTAATTTTGCCCTCAAGCATCATTTTGCTGAATTTGTCAGAGAGCTTTTGCGCCGAATCCCTTAGTACCTCTTCTTCATTGTAGCAGGGAATAGAAAGGTAAAGTTTAGTCATAATTGCCTCCGAATATATTAACGCAGAATTATCCATTTATTACATACTATTATATATCGTTAATATTTTAAAGTCAATAACACACAGAAAACGGACAAAATCATATAAATGTATATTAAAGGAAGTAAAAGAAAAGAAAATTTTAATAAAATAGTAAATTTAGTCTTGTAAAGGGTGAAATATTGTATTATAATTAAGAAGTAAAAAACCTTATGGAGGTATAATCAAATGGCTCAGAAATCAATAGCAGTATTAACAAGTGGCGGTGACGCTCCCGGTATGAATGCCGCTGTAAGAGCAGTAGTTCGTGCAGGTATAAATAAAGGAATGAGAGTTTACGGTGTTTACCGTGGATACAACGGATTACTTAACGGCGATGTTCAGGAAATGAATCTTCGCAGTGTATCTGATATAATCGGTTTTGGCGGTACAATGCTTTACACAGCAAGAAGTGAAGAGTTTGCTACTCCTGCAGGTATTAAGAAAGCAGCGGATTTTTGCAGAAGCATTGATGTATCGGGCGTTGTTGTAATCGGCGGTGACGGTTCTTTCAAGGGCGCTCGTGCTCTTACCAATGCAGGTATTAACTGTATCGGTATTCCTGGTACTATTGATAATGATATTGCTTGTTCGGAATATACAGTAGGCTTTGACACAGCAATGAATACAGCACTTCAGATGGTAGACCGTATTCGTGATACAGCACAGTCACATGACCGTTGTTCAATCGTAGAGGTTATGGGCAGACGTTGCGGTGATATTGCTTTGCAGACAGGTATCGCAACAGGCGCTACGGCTATTCTTGTTCCTGAAATTCCTTACAACATTGAAAGAGATGTTATTCAGAGAATTGTCAACACTCAGAAAACATAGAAGGCTTGAAAGATACCGGTTTTAAAGGACAATTCCATTTCTTGAAGACTCCGGCTCCCTGGCTCATTCTCGGTGCTACGGCGTTAGGCAACGGTGGCGTATTCTGTTGGTACAGCTATATCAACCCTATGCTGACGAATATTTCCGGTTTCTCCACCGAAAGTATTACTCCGCTGATGATTCTTGCCGGATTCGGTATGGTCATGGGAAATCTGATCAGCGGGCGGCTCTCCGACCGCTACACTCCCGGAAAGGTAGGAACTGCCGCACAAGCACTGATCTGCCTGATGCTATTACTTATCTTCTTCCTCTCTCCCTACAAATGGGCGGCTGCGCTATTGATGTGCCTCTGCACCGCAGGACTGTTCGCCGTATCCAGTCCGGAACAGATATTGATTATCCGTGTAGCCAAAGGAGGCGAAATGCTCGGTGCTGCCTGTGTACAGGTAGCGTTCAATCTGGGAAATGCCATCGGAGCTTATGCAGGAGGACTGGCAGTCAGCGGCGGATACCGTTATCCCGCCCTGACGGGTGTTCCGTTTGCACTGATCGGCTTCATCCTATTCCTGATCTTTTATAAGAAGTATCAAGCCAAATACTAAAGTAACTCCTATAAGAACGAATAACGCAATAAACAAAGCAAACACATTTTAGGGCGTTTGGTCTTGTCTCTGTCGCCGCCGCAGCCGAATACGGCTATA
>OGYE01000748.1_pt1 | contig 21309 bp, 14 predicted proteins | sample 1576471 | NCBI WGS metagenome assembly OGYE01 (sample SAMEA3541532, study PRJEB24748) | human gut metagenome | biome: human gut; feature: human-associated habitat; material: faeces | place: China | collected 2012
CCTCTGTTGCTCTCATATACGCCACTTCCTTCTTGATAACTAACTAATCAGTTAACTACAGTATATCATAAAATCGTGGCGAATTCAAGAACTGTTCGAGAAAAGATGTGAAAAAAGCGGGACAGCCACTATAAAATGACTGTCCCGCCGTCCGTTATTTCACGGAGCGCTTTTTCTTTTTGCCTACAACCGTAGTACCGATCACAAAACCGCCGCTGATGAATAGCAGAGCGATCCACAGAGCCGAATTGCTTGTATCTCCGGTCTTGGGAGAGTTGGCCTCTTCCGCCAGCTTTTTGATCTTCTCAGCTAAAGCGTCAACCTTGCCCCGAGCGTCCTTGCCGAGCATGGCTTTTTCGTTTTCGGTAAGCCCGTCAAGGAGCTTCTTCACTCGGTCGAGCGCACTCTTATCGCTGAGCTTGGCGTCCTCCGCAGAGGGCAGCTTGCCGATCTCCTCAGCCGCCTTTTCGGCATTGCCGATGGCGGCCAGTGCCGCTTTTACGGTTTCAAGCTTGGTTTCAAGATCCTTATTCTCTTCTTCGGTATAGTTGCCGTCAAAATCGCGCAGAGCGCCCTCCAAAGCCTTTTCAGCCTTTTCAAGGGCTTCCTTGTTTTCGAGCCTCACATTGTCCTTGGTGATGCCGTCAACCGCCTTGATCTCATCGGCCTCGGCAGCGTCCTTCGCCGCAGCAATGCGGTCAAGGAGCGCACGGGCTGTGCCCTTCAAAGCCTCCAGAGCGGTTCTCTCTGATTCCGTCAGGTTGTCGCCGGAAAGCAGCGTGTCGATATCGGAGATCAGCTTCTCAATGTCCGCCTTGTCGGCGCTCGTCACCTTGTCGATATCGTAAGCGGTCACAGCGTCGGTCAGGCGTGTGATTTCGTCTGCAACATCTGCAATACGCTTATTCAGATCCTTGCATTTTGCAGCCGCCTCGGTCAGCTTGTTCCACTCATCGTCGGTGGATTCGCCATCGTCAAACGCTTCTGCAATGTCGAGAATCTGCCGTTCAACAGAGGATATTGTCTCTGCGTCGCTCGATTTCACGTTTTCGTCCGTAATCGCCGCAATAGCGTCGGTAACGGACGAGATCGGCTTCATATAAACCGTATACTCCGTCACATTACCTGCCTTATCCACCGCACGGATGGCATAGGTAGCATCCTTGTCGCCGAGAAGAGTGAATACATCTTCGACGGTCTCACCGTTCAGCGTGACCGATTCAGGGTTTTCATCGTCGATCGCAACCTTTTTGGTCACATAGTAGGTTTTGCCGTCATCCACGCCGACGATTTCGGGTGCGGCGGTATCAAAGATCGCTCCGTCCGAGCCGATAAAGGTGACATTTCCGGCATTGTCTTCAATACGGACATAGATAACAAACTTATCCATATCCTTTGCCTCAATGTCAAAGTCGCTGTTATCGGTCCAATCGGTGATTGCACGGACTTCATCGTCGGTAAGCACCTTATCGGACCTGAAGTACAGCACCGACTTCACGCCGGAAGCGTCATCCGTCGCCGTCAGCTTGACATTGACATCGTCCTTGAAGAACAGCCCGAAGGTAATCGTGTTGATAAACTTCTGGAACGCCGTGCGCTCGTTGAGCTTAATCTCACCGGTCGGCGCGGTCTTGTCGATCTTGTAGTTCTCGGTAACTGCCGCAGAAATAACTCCGGTTCCGGTGTTCTTCACGAAGAAGGTAAGATTGCCGTTACCGGTTTCATCCGACGCCGCAAGGGAATCTACCCATTCGCCGTTTGCCGTATCGGTCAGGCTGAGCTTGCAGCCCGCTTTTGCCGTGATAACAAAGTCTTTATTGATCCAGTCGTTGGAATTCACCTCATACTCGCTGCCGTCTGCCACATACTCGACGATGTCCGCCGTAATGCCGGTCGGCTGTGTGAGCGTGTAGTTGCCGACGGTCACTCTGTCGCCGGAAAGGGTAAATGCGGTGAAGCTGATAGCGATGTTTTTGCCGATCTTGACGCTGTCAAAGGTCGGAACACCGTTCACGAGCGTCAGCACATCGCCGTCGACCACGCCCACAAGCGTAGGCGTTCCGTCGATTGCGGCGGTGTTTTTGCCGTCATACTGCTTATCCTTGACCTTGAGGTCGGCAATTGTCAGCTCCTTGGCAGAAATACTTGCCGTAGTGTTTGCAGGCTGAGCCGCCAGCACATAGTTTGCCGCATCGTCTCCCGAAAGGGCAAACTCATAGAATGTGACCGTCTTGCCGTTGCCGACATTCTTGTCGTCATACGCCGCCTTGCCGGAAGCAATGTCAACCCTGTCACCGTCGATCAGTCCTTCGAGCGTACCGGCTGCAGTTACCTCCGCGCCGGTATTGCCGTCGTAGACCTTGGAGGTCTCGACTGCCGTATCCACGATCTTGATTTCCTTGACCGTGATATCCGCAGTTACAGCATCGGGCTGTGCAGTCAGCTTATAGTTTGCCGCAGCATCACCTTCAAGCGCAAAACCGGTGAACATTACCGCCTTGCCCTTGCCGACATTCTTATTGTCGTAGGCAGCTTTACCGGCTGCCACCTTGAGGTTTTCGCCGTCGTAGTTGACGGACGGTGCACCTGCGTTCGTGATCTTCGCATCGGTCGTGCCGTCGTAGATCCTGCTTGCCTCAACCGCTGCTCCGCTAATGGTGATTTCCTTGACGGTAATATCAGCAGTCGTATCTGTAGGCTGTGCAATCAACTTGTAGTTTGCTGCTGCATCGCCTGCCAGAGTAAATCCGGTAAAGGCTACCGCTTTGCCGGTGCCGACATTTTTGTTGTCGTAGACTGCCGATCCTGCAACGATCGTGAGGTTTTCGGCGTCATAATTGTCGGACAGCGTTCCTGCGTTGGCGATAGTGGCTTTCGTCGTACCATCGTAGACCTTGGAGCTTTCCACGGCCGCTCCGACAATGGTAATCCCCTTTGCGGTGATGTCGGCAGTCGTATCAGCCGGCTGTGCGACCAGCTTGTAGTTTCCTGCCGCAGAGCCGGAAAGCTCAAATCCGGTAAAGGATACCGCCTTATCGGTACCGACATTCTTATTATCGTAGGCAGCTGAACCGATTGCAATCGTGAGGTTATCTCCGTCGTAGTTATCGGACAGAGTTCCTGCGTTTGTGATCTTTGCTTCGGTTGTACCGTCATAGGTCTTATCGGCAACCTTAACATCCGAGATCGTAATCTCCTTCGGCTGGATTTCAAATTCCATTGTCGAGGAAGCCGCCTTGAATGTGTCTGTCTCGGCTGTGGTGATGCGGATGACATACTTTCCGACATTCTTCGGCGCTTCGGTGGTATATGCCGTATCGTCCTCATCCGTTCTCTTGTACTCAAAAGTCAGGGCTCCGTCGGAATCGGTATTAACTGTCGTCGTGCCTATTGATTTTCCGTCGTAGATCTTTCCGTCGCTTTCCTTATGGCCGAGGGTCGGAGCCTTCTTTTCGACGGTCAGCTTCAAAACAACATCTGCAGGAGCATCATTGCCGGAGTTGTCCGCATAATTTTCACCCATCGGCTTGATTGTCAGGCGGATAGTATATTCGCCTGCCGCCAATGTGCGAAGATAGCTGTTTTTCAGCATAAGCATGCCATTGGCAAGTAAGGCATAGTCTGAGCCGGCACCAATTTCCTCTGTACCGTTATAAACCTTAGCAACGAAGTTACCGTTCAGATTCAGCTTGTAAACCACATCGGAATCGGTATTCTTTGTAAAGGTCTGTGCGCCGGTGATTGCCTCTGCGTCGGTGTAAACCACCACGCCGTCGGAGTTGACAACGGTGATGTTGTCGCTCATGTCCGTCACGCGAACATAGATGAACGCTTTTCTGTTCGGCTCAATGCTGAAATATGCCTTACGGCTTTCATTAAGCGTCAGCTCTGTCCAGTTGCCGGTAATCGCATCCTTATCCGCAAATGCGGTTTCGGACAGGAGGTATTCAACCTTTCTAATTCCGCTGCCGAAATCGTGAGCCTTCACTTCCACCGTCTGCGTCTGCTTGAAGAACAGCCCGAAGGTGATCCGGTTCAGGAATTCCTTGAAGCTGTTTCCGCGAATGCTGACCTCTACCTCGGGTGCGGTAATATCCGCAACGCCCTCAACGGTAATAACGAGGTTTTCGCTTACATTTCGAATCGCAAAGGAAGCGCTGTTCGCATCAGAGTCCCACTCGTCAAGTTTATTACCGTTCACAAGTACCTTAAAGTCCTCGGTCTTGGAATAGCCTTTGTTGAACTGCACGATAAAGCTAAAGCTGTTGCCGTGTCTGACAGCGAGCCCGTCTGAAGAAAATAGCGTATAGCCTGCGCCTGTAGGAAGCGTGACATTGTAAATCTTAAAGAGTCCGAACCGGAAGCTGACCGTGTTGCCCGCAACGTCGGTCGCTGTGATCAAATGGATCTCGTTGTCCGGCTCCATGGTATATTTCCCGTTGACGAGCGTAATCTTCTCGCCGTCCAGCCACACGGTGAAGTCGTTTTCATCGGTAACGGTGAACTCCAGCGAGCCGTAGTGATTATTCTCCGGATCAATGCCGGAAATGACCGGCGCTTCGGTATCGACAGCCTCCACATAGCCGCAGCCGCAGAGCTTTTCGTGAGTGGAGGTTTTCCAAACGCAGGTGTGAGTGTGGTCTACGACCTTAACATCCCCGGCGATGCCCACACGGCCGTCGATGATAAAGCTGTTATTCATATCCTCAAAAGCCTTACCCTCTGCAAGACAGTCGATAAGATGCTGACCGTTAACGGTGATATTGGTAAATTCGCCGCCGCTTAGAGTGAAATCAACATTATTTTCAGCTCCGACCTCGGCATATGAGCCGCCGGAAACGATAAGCTTACTGCCCGACTCTGCCGTGAGCTTTTTGTCAAATGTGCCGCTCACAATTTCAAGCGTTCCGCCCGACTTCACATTGACGGTATTTTTGTAAGTACCGCCTGTCGATTTAAGGCTTCCGCCATTATTTACAGTAACCGTTCCTCTGACAGTACACTTCTCCGCCTCGGCGTTGCCGCTGATTGAAAGATTACCTGGTATTTCACAGGAATTAAGCTTTAAGCTGCTTTTACCCGTAACTGCACCGGCGAGCTTGCAGTTTCTGAGATCCCCTTCGCCAACGCAATTGATCGTGCCTGCAAAGTGAGTTCCGAACGCCGTCAGCTTGCCGCTCTTGGCGCAAATGACATTTCCGGTGATCTCGCCGCCGCCGACGGTAAGGTCAGCGCCTTTAGCCACATTCAGCGCACCGTTTATTTTGCGGTCGGTCGCATCCAGCGTGAACTCGCCGGTCTTGACCGCCACCTTTTCGTTTACATCAGCCAGCAGCTTCAGCGTGCAGCCCTTGTTCGCGTCGGTCTGCGCCGCCGCAAGAGCGTCCGCAAAGGTCACATATCCGCTCGTTTTGCCGTCTTTTACAATAGCCGCCGCAAGGTCGCAGTAGCACTGGGAGCACTTGTTATACTCGTCATAGCCCGGGTGCTCGCACACTGCCATAGTGATTGTAAAAGTATTTGAATAGAGCACATAGCCGTTGTATTCCAGCTTGATGCGGTATTGCCCGGAATCCTCCGTAGTGAAATCCCAGAGGTTAATGCCATCCTGGTAAATTCTTGTGGGCTTGACCGTGTTTGTATGCACGACCGTTCCGTCTGTCCTTTCACCGGTAATGGTGATGTCCCCTTTTGACGGATAACCGCCGCTGTACAAAAACGTAAAAATGGCCCACTTTTCGTAGTTCGGCATAGTGAGATAGTAGATGCCGTCGCGAGGCTGACCGTGGAATTTCAAAGGCGCCGACACCACAGAGATATTTCTGATATAGCACGTGGTCATCGTGCCGACCGTATCACGCACAACATCGCTTTCGTTTGCATACCGGTTGTCTCCGGTTGTCAGTTGATAGGCGCGCTCCTCGGCAAGATAGCTCAGAGGCGAGACCGCCTCGGCGCTCTGCGCACTGCTTACCATTTTGAAGCTGCCGCCCTCAAGCACAAGGCTATCGGCGCCGTAGGCTTCTATTTTGTAGATTTCCGTAAAGTCGCCGCCGGAGACCGTCAGCTTTCCCCTGACCTCGATCGCTTCCGCGCCCGTTTCACCGACGATTTTGCCGCCTCCGACGGAGTCGGAGATCGTGAGATCACACTCGACACTGACCGTCAGATAGCTGCCCTCCACCGCTCCGACCGTCAGCGTTTTTCCTGCAAGGTCAAGAGTATACGAGCCTTCGGTAAGGGCGAGACGATAGTGTGATACCATGGAACTCGTGCCCGCAACGGTAATATCCTTCAAAAGCTTCACGGTGCAGCCGTCGTTCTGCTCGGCATAGCGGATAGCGCTTTCAAATGTTTCAAACAATTTTGTTGTTCCGTTTGCTTCAACAGAGAGGGAAAACTCCATTCCGCAGTCGGGGCAGATGCCGTCACTACCGATATCTGCATGATCGCAGGCAACGATGGTGGCATCTTTCAGCTCCGTTACCTTTGCCTGCTCAAGAGTCAGACCTTCAAAGCGGTAGCCCCTGGCGAGCAGATCGGCACAGGTAAGTCCTTCGATATCGACGATCTTTACCTCGCCGTAATGTCCGCCGTAAAGCGCAGTTTCTCTTGTGTATGACCAATTTACATCAAGTTTGGAAATGATAAGTGATTCAAAGGAACCGGCGTTGACCGTCAGTGTGCCGCGCTTATGTTCCAGTTTTTGGAAGGAGCATTCGCCGTCGATCGTCAGCGGACCTCCGTCCACCATGACATCCGCATTCATAGCACCATTGCCTACGAATGTAATATCGCCCGCGACATAGAATAGGGCAGCCACGGAATCAGGGTCAACACTCGAAGGATTAGAAATTGTGTAGCCGTTCAAATCAAATGTCCATTTTTTGCTCGTACTGCCATACGCCACGGCTCCAGACATTTTTTCAACATTTCCGTAAAGCTTCAGGTAGAATCGGTCGAATCTATTCTCATCAGCTTTACGCATTGTCTCATCCAAGCCGCCGCCTGATACAAACGCTTCCTCGTTATTATCATTGCTGCATTTGATCAATACGGCAGCCTGATATCCGCAGTATGCGCATACGCCGGTCTCCTCGTCAAAGGAGTGCGCCTTGTGCACATAGACCTCAACCGTCGAAATATTGCCGGCCTTGTCGTGCACCTCAAATGTGATCCACCGTTCGGTGCGATCGGTATCCGAAGCAGCCACAAGAAAAGGACTGCTCCATATCTTATTCTTTTCTCCGTCTATCGTTCTATATGCTGTGGCAAAATTATCGTCGATAAAATGGATTTGTGTGTCGCCGCAGACTTCCACCCGCTGACCGTTTGAATATCTTTTACTTTGACCGTCAGCGTCTACTTCGATTACAGGCGGCGTTGTATCTATTACAAAGCCGTCGGTAGAAATATATTCTTCATTTCCTGCAAAATCATTAAGTCTTGCATAAACTACATAACGGCTGTCATCGGAAATGTCAATTTCACCTTTGTATTCCGTAAAGGCTGAGTTCTTAACTGTCTCCAAACTCAGCTCGGTATTGCTGATAAGGTATTCAATCTTTACCGCATGCTTTGTTTCATCATATCCTGCCTGACTGTAGCTGTCGTCACTAGCAGTGATTTCCACCGTAACCTTTTCCTTATAAAACAAACCGAAGGTTATCGCATGGATAAAGCTTTCCCACCATGTGCGCTCTTTAATTTCAATTCTACCTGTAGGCTTATTAGTGTCCTTTGCATAATTGCCGTACTCAGCGTGGCAGACAGAGCAGATCGCCTTTTCAAAGTAGCCCGCCTCACGGTCGTTTATGCCGCTGTCATGCGGGCAGGCATAGCCGCACTCAGCGCACTTGCCGTCAACATAGGAATTATGAGTGTGGGGCTTGATAACGCATTCTTCACCGTAAACAAAGGCGACATTTACGTCTTCTCCCTCTCCCGCAATCTGCCAATACGCTTCGTTTTCAACATCAATATACTTGCCGTCCTTATCAAAAAGCATACTTCCGTCGGCAAAAACAGCTTTCAGCCCCGCATAATTGAAGTCGGTGGTACCCAAATAACCGTAGATAATTCCGTTATGCAGAGTTGCAGATGTGATTTTTACCGAAGGATGCGCTCCCCACATGTCACCCACGGCGAGCGCACCTGTAAAGGTACCGTCGACTACCGTAAGGCTTCCGCTGAAAATATAAGCTGCATAGGAACGGGCGCCTTCAAATCCGTGACCGGCAATCAATTCCACCCGATCCAGTGTTACCGTTCCGCCGTCAATTTCCAGAGTGCTGGCACATGTCTGGTTTATATCCGAGCTGTCTTTGCTGAAGGTATTTACCAATTTTCCGTTTCGAACGGTTATATCCGCCGCGCCGCTGACGGTAAGCAACTGATTTGAAATTTCACCGCTGACGGTTTTGCCGTTGAGATCAAGGGTAAATTTGCCGGACTGCGCAATGATACCGTCTTCCGCCTTGTCAAGAGTGATATCACAGAGCAGTTTCAGCGTTGAGCCTTCGTTTGAGACTGCCGCAGTCCATGCATTAGCAAATATATCGTAATTTTCCGCCGTGCCGTCCGCCTTTGTAAGCATAGCCACATAGATCTGCCGTTTGCAGACATCCTGACACTTGCCGTCCGCGCCGATTGCCGTGTGATGGCAAGGCATACCGCATTCCTGGCACTGGGTCTCGCCTTCGATGTTCACTATGAACCAGTGATGGTGCTCGGCGACATAATACGTTTTGGTAAGGCTCGTCTTGCCTGAGATATATTCAGGCCACTCCCACTCTCTGTTGAAGAAGGAGCAATCGTCAGCCAGCAGATCCTCCACGAAGCCGCCGTCATTCCGCTCGATCTTGTCGAACTGTCCGCCGTTCAGCTTGGTATTCGTGGTCTTGTTGATAGACAGCGTGCCAATCTCAACGCGATTCCAATAAGCCGCATCTTCGATCACCAGCGTGCTGTCGGTATTATGATCACCAATGGTAACAGCTCCGATTTTACCGCAGCCCTTAAGGGTCAGGGTTCCGTCCGGTACAGCAAAGTCAATTTGGCTGATGGTTTTACCGTTCAGGTTAATTGTGCAGGAGCTGTTCGGTATTAAAGTTTTATCAATATTACTAAACAAAACAACCGTGTTGCCGTTTGAGAAATCGCTTTCCTGCAATTCTTCAACATAGCTTACAACACCGTTTTTATCCGTAATTTTTGCTGCGTATATTTTCCCACAGTAGTTACAATAGCCTTTTACATCATTTCCCTCGCTGTGATCGCATTCAACGACCTCAAGGTTTGCAAAGTATGTATTAGCAGACGTCGTAAGTCCGTAGGCAACCAGGTCGCCCGGGTTCCTTGTCAGCGTTCCCTTGTTATCCTTAAAGGCATAGCCTGCCTCCAGCATATCCGAAATAACCACCTTATCGCCGCCGCCCGTAAAGCTAACAGAGTTGAAGGTACCGCCGGAGAGCTTTATGTTTTTAAGGCTCTCGGTATCGGTGTAAGGCAATCTCAGGCTGCCGATATTGCCGCCGAGAACCGTCACGGTTGATTCGGCATCGGTCACCCTAATAGTGCCGACACCCTTGCAGTCATCAGCAATCGTAACATCTCCGCCTGCCGCTTCTATTGTAAGCTTAGAATCAAGCTTTCCGTTTGCCACGGTAAGAGCCGAGTTATTCATAACAATAATTCTGTCGCTGCCGGACATGGTGTGACCGTTCAGATCCAGTTTGATATTGTTGTTATTTGAAATATAAAGCGGATTTATTCCCAGATCGTATTTGTAATTGAGCAAGGTAACCGTGACCTGCGCCTTTTGGTTGTGGAAAACAGAATCAACAGCCTCGCGGAATGAGGTAAAGAACACCGGCGCTTTACCCGTATAGGTCACCTTCGCTTCAAGCTGGGTGTCGCAATCCTTGCAGATTCCCGTGGCGTTATCCACATTGCCGTGCGGACACGGCGCACCGCACCCGGTGCATTTGCCGTTTCTGTAGCTATGCTGATGATCGGCAATGATCTTTACGTTTTCAAGAGTCAGTACATCGGCATTTACGATACCGCCGCCGTCGGCGCCGTAAAACGCACAGCCGTCCCCAAGCAGGCTGGCGAGAGTCGGCTCCTTATATTCACTGGAGCCACTTTCCAGCTCGGTGGAGATCTTCGTGAATATGCCGCCGGCAAGGCGAATCTCACCATGACTGATCCTCAGTTCTAGGTCTGCAAAGGTGCCGTCTGCAATGTTCGTCGTGCCGCCGTCTGCGTACAGATTTATCCTTTCCGGATATTCGCCGCCGGTCACGGTCAGCGTGCCGCCGTTAATTGTGAACCACTGTACCGAGCCGCCCGAAACATTGGCAAAAACCTCCTCGTCTTCACCGTCGTTAAGATTAAAAAATTCCACCTCACCGCCGGTGATGTTCACCTCAGCAGCAAAGCTTTCCGCCTTCAGATTGACGATCGAACCGCTATCGACGGTCAGCGTGCCGGCGTTCACTGCCAGATTCTCGATCTCGCCGCCTCCGACGCTGTCGGTCACGGTCAGCGTACCGGGCGTCCCCTTGATTTCCTTTTCCGCTTCCTCGTCATAACCATACGAGCCTACATCGACATAGTTGATGCTTTTTCCGTTCAGATCCAGCGTAAATTCGCCGGTGATGAATGGAATATCGTCAAGAGTTTCAGACTCCGGCACTGTGATATCGTCAAGCAGCTTCAGCGTGCCGCCGTTTCGGTTTGCATACCCGACCGCGTCGGCATAGCTGTTAAAATTGATCGTCGAGCCGTTTGCCAATGTCACCTCCGCCTCGCCGCCTGCCGCAAATACAGACGCCTGATTGCCGTCCGCCGCAAATACCGATAGCGGCACCATGGAAAATACCATGATAACCGTCAGCAGCACGGAAAGTATCCGTTTTTCCAGTGTCATGTTTGTGTTCATCTCGTTACTCCTTTACACGCATCTTGCAATCGCCGCAGAGAGGACCTGCGGGGAAACAGGCTTTTTATGAAAATATGCACAGCCGAGCCTGTAGGACTGCACGCCGAATCCGTTGTCATCCGAAAACCAAAGCACCGGGACATCTTTGCAAACGCTTTTGGCGGCGATTACACCCTCCATACCGTCCGCGCCGTCCATCGCAATCACGATGCAGTCCGGCGGGCTTTCTCCGAGTCCTGTGATAAAGCTGTCATAATCCGGATAGTCTGTTACCTGCATTTTACGGTAACGCAGGTCCGGCAAAGCAGTAACAGAGCACATAAACTCATCTCTGTCCGCCTCTGTTCCGTATAGAATCAACCTCATATGGCACCTCCTCGCAGGCACAATTATACATAGATATCATAACTGATATCTGAAATTTCCGCAATCGGTTTGGCGCAAGCGGTCAAAAAAGGACTCAAGCGGTAATCATTTGGGGATTGACGCTTTGTTTTTTCACAATCATGTGGTATAATGAATGTAATTGAAGAATACACGACCGTATAGCATAAAGAGGAGTTTTGGTTTTGAGAATCGCAATCGTTGACGACGACATACGGATGTATGAATGTCTGCAAACTTATTTTGGAGAATTGCTCGGTTCATCTGCCGAACTTACATATTTCAAAAGCGGAGAGGACTTTCTGCAAACTTGGCAGCCCGGCGCTTTTGAACTGATCGTGCTGGATATTTTCATGGACAAGCTCACCGGCATGGATGTGGCAAGGGAAATACGCAAAACGGACAGCGATGTCCGTATCGCATTCGGCACCACAAGCAATGAGTTTGCCAGCGAGAGCTACGAGGTAAATGCCTGCTACTATCTGCACAAGCCGTTTGACCGGGAGCGTGTCAAAGCAATGCTTGACCGCATAGATCTTGCCCAAGTCGAAAAAGAACGGACAATACAGCTGCCTGACGGCAAAAGCGTCGTACTGCGCGATATCATTTATGCAGACTACGCCGCACATTATACGACGCTGCACTGCAAATACGGGAAGGATATCATCCTGCGGGCAAACCTTTCGGAAATCGAAGCGCTGCTTTGCGGCTATCCGTATTTCTTTATCCCGTCGAAAGGGCTGATCATCAACTTTCACGAGGTCGACGCACAGAACGCAGACACCTTTACCATGAGCAACGGCAGTCTTATTCCCATCAGCCGCCGTAAAGCCAAAGAGGTGACGGATGCCTATTCATCCTTCCTGTTTGAGCAACTGCGTAAAGGAGGCAAACGGTAATGCCGCCTGTTTATCGGTTCATTGAGATCATCGTATATTCGCTGCTGAACTTTCTGCCGTTTCTTGCTCTGGCGCTCTATCCGTTCCGGCACAGTCTGCGGTTTTCAAGAGGCGTTACCGGAATTCTGATCGGACTGCTGTCTGTCATTCAGGTGCTGCTCGGCGCATGGGTCAGCTTTGTTCCCGGAAATCATGCCGCAATCGCCAGTGCGCTCAGCACAGCGCTGTATGCCGCTTTCTATTTTCTCGCCGTGAAGAAGCATTTCGGCAAAACGCTTTTCACGCTGCTGATGATCTCCAATCTTGCCAACTTCGCCGTGATTTCCGCCAAATGCATTGAGGGACTTTTGTTTCCGGCACTGGCTGTGCAGAGCTACCGCTGGTCCTTCTCGCTGATGCTCTTTGCCGTGGAGACCATTCTCTCTGTGCCGATCTTTCTTTATATGAAGTCCGTATTCACTCCGGCAGTAGAAAAAGAACCGTCCGGCTTTGAGTGGCGGTATCTGTGGCTGATTCCCGCAACCTTCTATATCGTATGGTATTTTGCAATATACAGCGTTGTTTCCCGTTCGGCGCTGGAAATTGCGCTGCGTCCGAAGAACACTCTGTTTTTGTTTATCATCAATGTGGGAGCGATCCTGATCTACTATGTCGTGACCCGCCTGATTTTGGAGCAAAATCAAACGCTGGAGCTGGAGGAAAAGAATCATCAGCTTTCTATGCAGGCGGTGCAATATGAGAACCTGCAGGAAAAAATCACCGACGCCCGCCGTGCCAAGCACGATGTGCGCCATCATATCGCGCTCATGCAGGAATACGTAAACCACGGTGAGCTTGAGGCGCTGCGCAGATATCTCGATCGCTACAGCGCCAGTCTGCCGGACGATTCGCTCATTCGTTTCTGCGAGAATGCCGCCGCCAATGCCGTGCTGCTTTATTTCGCGCAGCAGGCTAAGGATAATGATATCGACTACATCGTCAACGCAGAGATCCCCGGCGATATTTTCGTTTCGGATACCGATATTTCCGTTCTGTTCGGCAACCTGATCGAGAACGCCATAGACGCCTGCAAAGAGGAACACGGTGATGACCGAAAAATTGATATTCGGGCAAGGCTCAAAGGCAGCACCCTTTGCGTCACAGTCGATAACACCTTTACCGGAACGCTCCGGCGCACAACCGATAATGAATTTCTCTCGACCAAGCATAAAGGTCCAGGACTCGGCACACAGTCGGTAAAAAGCATTGCCGAGCAGTACGGCGGTGTCTGCCGCTTCGAGGTAAAGGACGGTATGTTCTGCGCCTCGGTAATGTGCAATAAAAGGTAGATATTCAAAAAGGCACAGCCATCGAAATGATAGCTGTGCCTTTTGCTTTATAATTCTGTTTACTTATTGACGGCATCCTTGAGAGCCTTGCCTGCTTTAAATGCCGGAGCCTTAGATGCCGGGATAGTGATTTCCGCACCTGTCTGAGGATTCTTAGCGGTTCTCTCTCCACGCTCACGGGTTTCAAAAGTGCCGAAACCGACAAACTGTACCTTGTCGCCTGCAACAAGCACTTTTTCGATCTGTGCGAGGGTTTCATTAATGATGTTTTCTGCGTCTTTCTTGCTTGCGCCTGCCGCTTATGCAACTGCGGCAACAAATTCTGTTTTGTTCATATCTGAACCTCCGAAGTGTATTTCAGCGTATATTGCATAGGCATCTCCAATAAACCCTTTTTACGCCTTTTCTTGTCCATGTCTTTCTTCTGAACGGACTTCCACAAATATCACAGAAAAGAAGTTCGCTGAGCGCATATTTACCACTGTACTTTCCGAGTTCGGTAACTACATTGGAGGAAGTACGGCGTTTAGAACTTCGCTTCACCATCTCCTTTTTTGCCATCCGAAATGTTTCCCTATCAATAATCGCCGAGTGATTATCCGTAACCAGCTACCTGTCCATTTCCCCGCGATTGATCTTTGTTCTTTTACTTAGTCATCGTTGTTTGTTCCCCCAACCGGCGTATTCAACCCCTCCTGCCAACCGTATACCGTTGTAAGCATAATGCCCTCGCGTGCAACTTTCGGCAGGTTCTGAAAATATCTGCTGTTGCTGCCGCTGGAAGAGGTGTATCCGTTGTTTGAAGATGTGAAATCGATTCCGGACTCAACGCAATATACCGTATGCTCCGCGCCGGCGGCATTGGTAAAAGTAAACTTTCGTCTTGCGTTTCCACCCGCTTTCGTGTGCTTTGAGATGTTGCCGTTGCTGTCGTAGGCAATAAAGTCGATTTTGCTTGCGGAATAATACTTTCCGCCGTCATACCCCACATACGCGCTTCCGAACTTTGAGGAGCACACTTCCCCCTCCGTTCCCCAGGCAAATGCGTTCAGCGGGACCATCCCGATGACCATGATGAGCGTATACAGCTTCTTCAACACAAAATTCAGTTTCTCAATAAACTCACGATAGCTGCCGCACCTTGAAAGATCATCAGGGTGCGGTTTGCCACACATATTGCCGGAATATGCGATCATCGAATGGTAGGGCGGATGAAAGAATATCAAATCCGCCGATTCGTCCACTTCATCACGCAAAGCATTCCAGTTACCTCTGCCCTGCGGAGCATCCGGATTCAGGTCATACAGAACAGACCGTATTCTGAGATTATCCGCCGCAAACTTAGATGTACCGCTGCCCGACATCGGGTCGAGCAGCGTAAAATCCGAAATACTTTTTCCGTAATACCGCTTTGCATCCATAACATACTTTGCCACCGCCTCCACGACCTTCGGCGAGCAATTTCCTCGCCAAATGTTGCTTCCGCCGCAGCCTCTGTCGGGAAAAGCTATAAAGCTGGTCAGTTCTTTACCGACGCGCCGGCGGAGATTTTCGGTTCCGAGCGACTGCACAATTGTCTGCCAGTCATCGCCGAACTCTCTTTGCAACACCTCCACTGCCCGCATTCGCAATTCATTCTTCATATCCTTCGCCCGTCACCTCATATTTCCCGTTTTTCTTTTTCTCGACATAAAATAATCGCTCGTTATCATTACCTAAAAGGGGTTCCAGAAGGAAATTAAACTTCCCGCCAAAGCCTTCATTGTAACCGCCGGAAATATAATATCCTCTTACTGTTTTGTAGTCGCTTCTGTTACCGACAGAACCTCTTCCCATACCGACACCCCTTACGCAGAAATCTGATCAAACAGATTCAACTGAAAGCTCTCCGGTTTCAGTTCTCTTGAGCGTTTCAGACAATTCTCAAAGTTGTCCAGATAATTGTTGTAGCAATACCGGCGCTGCGTGAGAAGATCGTCCTGCTCGATTGCCATTTCCAATCCGGTCACATATCCAATCACATTGAAATAGCTGATCTTTTCAAGCTGTTTGGGACTGAATACATTCCTGATTGCCAGCAATTCAAGATATGCAGGATACCCTTTCATCCTTATGAGAGCTTCTTTTGCACCCTCACGGATTTTATCCGGCTGCGCCATATAGTCGATATCCATTAGGGGCGGCAGTTCCCTTTCCCAGCACTTCGGGATTTCCAAGCCGTTCTGCTCGCAAAGCTCACTTATTTGCCTTTTATAGTATATAATGTGGTTGCGGATCAGATTCATATTGCAGCCATCCGCCCAAAACGGATCTTGTCCTCCGACACTTCATGCGCTAAAATCACATCCGGCGTCGGTTTGATTTCCGGCAACTCAGGTATCGTATATTTGCTTAACACTCCCTCTGCCTGTGCTTCACTGATCGGTTTGGACTTCACCGGAGTTTTGCTTCCCCAATAGCTATCAAAAGAGTGATACCACGCACTACAAGCAAGAGAAAACCCGTTTTTCATCCAAACAAACTTCTTGCTGCCTTGGTCCGTTTCTTCAGAGGCGATTGTCAGGCAATTATATTCGCTGAACACGTTAGCAATGAGACGAGTCGTTCTTGTTCCGTTTTCGTTAAAAATAATCTTGTGTTTTTCAGAAATAAACCCATAGGCTTCCCTTTCCAAATTCACATCAAACGATTCCGGTATATCTGAGTAATGATATATAACCTCCGGCACATATTTTGCAATAACCAATCCGGGAGTCCCGTCAAGCTCCGCCTCATTGACATACACGATTCTGTATGCTGTTTCTACCCTTATCCCGTTCCACAGCATAAGGTGATAAAATGGTTTTCCTTCGTTTTCATCGGGTATTTTCGTCCCCTTAAACATTGCAGCATGACACTTCGGACAAACAATATGATTTTCGTGATACCAATGCGATGAACTGCGAGTCTCCTCCCACTCATGCCTGCAATGAGCGCAGCGGTATCGCACTTTTTCTTCAGCCCCGATCCTTGTGCCGCTCAGCAGAACTGCCGGATACAATGTGTGTTTTCTGATGTAGGTCCGAGCCGCATCGTCATTCACCATTTCCGATATGCGCTCTGCAAGATTTATTTTCTTTGCCATTGAATATTCCTCCTTTATAATTTTAAAATTACAAAAGGAGGATGATTGCCGTGCGGTTGTGCGGCAAGTAAAAAGCGCCGCATTACTGCGACGCTTCTAAAGCTTTACTCTATTTATAGAAATGCACTTAAACCTTCTTCTTGAATTTGGTCTAAAACAGCCTTGTTGACTGTCGATGCCTTTTTGAAATCGAACAGATATTTTTTATAGTCAAGCACCCGTTCCGTCCTATTCCCCTTTGCAGGAAGAATCGTGAATCCTTCGGCTTGCAATTTTTCAATACACATGCCGTCTGAAACATATCCAAGAGTTGAGACAATGCGATGTTTCGGGACCCTTTCTACAATGCGCATCATATACTCATGATACCCCGGCATCGTTCGCAATGTAGCGAGGATATCGAAATCAATATATGAGGCACCGTAAAGTTCGTTAAGATATTCTCGAATATCACAATCCCGTGTAAGCCGTCCCTGCGGAACCTGCATCAGCATATAGTAATATATCTCCTGTGACAGTCGGATCTCTTTCCCAGCAGGTATCATTGTTATTTTTTCCATTTCCAATACTCCTTGCCGATTTTCACTCATACATATCCTGCAGTGTAATAAGCTTTACTTCGCCTTTATTGCCGAGCGACTGCAGCCCTTTGGTAAAGCCGCTCTTTGAAAAGATATAGTAGTGATACTTCTCACCTTTTCCGAAAACCTCGGCATAGTGCTTCAAAAGTTCAAGCTCGTCTACGCCGATAGGCTCATTGCGATATTTGCAGGAACCGATAATATATTCTTTTCCCTCAACCGGCGTGCCGACAATATCAATCTGAACTTCTTTTTTCTCCTTTGCGTCGTTCCCCCACCATTGACCGATATCAGAAAGTATGATCGGGAGATCCTCAGCATAGAGAAACAGATATTCCTTGCACATCTGCTCGTAAACAAGTCCCATATAGTCGGAGAAATGCCGCTTGATCACGCTGTCATAAATTTTGTCGGTACGACCTGCCGTAATCGCCGAGGCGTTCTGCGGCACAAACCGATACCAAAAACGAAAGAAATTATCTCCGATTGCATAAACGGTTTTCCTTCCTGCCTTTTCGGTGATCGGTGTCTCCTTTTTTAAGATTCCGAGGTCAAGCAGAACTTTAAGATATTTAGCGCAAAAAGCCGATTCCAAACCGACCTTGGTTGAGATTTCATTTGCTTTGGACGCCCCGCCGGCAATTGCCGTAATCACAGAATTATAAATTGCCGGCTCACGAAGCTCCTGCTTCAAAAGATTTTCCGGCTCCTCATAAAGATAACTGGAAGTATTAAAGAGATTATCTTTCAGTGCTGCATCAACATCGCCCTCAACATCCAGCTTATTAATATAATGCGGAATACCGCCCGTAATGCCGTAAATAAGCGCCTGATTCTCATTCGTAAGATTAGGATTGAAAACCGTCATTTCCTTATAGGTCAACGCCTGAATCTTATATTGTCCTGTTCGTCTGCCGTATAACGGGCTTTCATACCCAAGCACCTGATACTCCATAAAGCTCATGGAAGAGCCGCAAAGAATAAGAAACAGATTGCCGTTCGTCCATGTATGGTCGATAATGTGCTGCAAGCGGGATGAAATCGATTTATTCGCTCTTGCGAGATACGGATACTCATCAATGACGAATACCAGCCTTTCAGTTTCAGCCATGCGTGTGATCTCAGCAAATGCCGCATCAAAGCTCGGATACACGGGGGCAGTTTCCGCACCCGGATGCTCCTTTTCATAAATCGCTTTGGAAAGCGCCTCAAGATTCTCTTGGGAGGTTGCATTCAACGCCGAAAAGAACACCGTAGGCTTATCTTTGCAGAATTCATTAATCAATGCCGTTTTACCGACACGGCGCCTGCCGTAAACTACAAGGCATTCAAATCCACTCCTTGTATACCGCTTATTCATATCGCCGAGTTCTTTTTCTCTGCAATAAAACATAAAAGCACCTCTTTACAAACTTACGAGTTACTAACTTACGAGTTTATTATACATTGCTTTTTGGGGATTGTCAAGAGGATATGCTGTAAAACTTTTATGTTTAAATATGAGAAAGCGCCGCCGAAGCGACGCCTTCTCTATGCTGCTTTTTGCTCTGTTTTCTTTAGCCTTTCACAAAGTGCAGTATTCCTTTTTAACCCTTGGAGATTTCGAATGGCGTATTCAAGCGCTTCCCTATCGCCTACAAATATCAGCTTGTGCTTTGCACGGGTCATCGCCGTATAAAGCAAATTTCTGTTCAACAAAACAGAGTGATAATTGGTGATTGGTATGATAACAACAGGAAACTGATCACCCTGTGATTTATGCACGGTTATCGCAAAGCTATGCTTAAGCTGGTCAAATTCCTTTTTTTCGTATTCCACGGGAATCCCGTCATAATCTACAACCAACCTTTCCGTTTTGCCCGACACAATTTTTACAACACCCTTATCGCCGTTAAAGATATTCTTATCGTAATTGTTCGAGGTCTGCATGACACGGTCGTTTTTACGGAAGCGATGCGCTCCGAACCGGATTTCATCCTTTTCATCAACCAAAGCATTTACCGTGTCCTGCAAATCGGGATTGATCTGATCCACGGAAACAAGTGTCTTGACCCTCATAGGGGATAATACCTGAACCTTATCCGCACTTCTGCCGCAGGCCGCATATTCCTCATAATAGACCTTCAGCAGCATTTTCTTGAGGCGATTACAGTTCTTATCGCCTCAAGAAAATGACGCATCGGCGGAAATATATCGGCATTGTAGGTAGTGGTTGCAAGAACCAGTTTTCCGTAGCGGGAGGCGTCGGCAACGGCGGCGGACATATCGCAGCGTGCAAGATCATATACCGCAATATTCGGACAGCCGTTCGTACGCAGTCCGGAGATAAGCCGTTCAACCGCTCTTTTGGTGTTTCCGTAAACTGAAGTGTATGCAACAACAATACCGTCGGTCTCAACAGCATAGGACGACCATGTGTTGTACAGATTGAGATAATAACTAAGATTCTCACTTAATACAGGGCCGTGCAGAGGGCAGATAACACGTATATCAAGAGCCGCCGCCTTTTTCAAAAGCGCCTGCACTTGCCTGCCATACTTGCCGACGATACCGATATAGTACCGTCTTGCCTCGTCCGCCCAATCTTCTTTTACATCAAGCGCACCAAACTTGCCGAATGTGTCTGCAGAGAAAAGAATTTTTTCTGTCTCCTCATAACTGACGATGACCTCCGGCCAGTGCACCATGGGAGCTGCAACAAAATGCAGGGTGTGAGTCCCCAGCGGAAGGGTATCTCCGTCGGAAACGGTTATTCCGTTTTCCGAAAAATCCTTTCCGAAAAACTAACGCATCATGGCAAATGCCTTTGATGTTGCCACAATGGCGGTATCGGGATAATTTTTCTTAAAAACAGCTATGCTTGCCGAATGATCAGGCTCCATGTGCTGAATCACCAGATAATCAGGCTTCCTGCCTTTGAGAACCGTTTCCAGATTATCAAGCCACTCGTGCGTAAAAGCTGCATCTACGGTATCCATCACGGCAATCTTTCCGTCTGTGATAACATAGGAATTATAGGACACACCATTCGGCACCGAACACGGAAACGATATAATCGCCGACGTTCAGAATAACGAGCTTTTCGGGAAATCCGCACAGCCACTGGCGTGCAAGAATGTTTTCTTTAATTTTACCTGCAAGTGCTTCGGCGTTTCCGGAGCCTTTAACATGGTATACACCGCAGGAAAAGTTGCTCTGATTAAGCATATGCATAAGCGATGCGGCATCGTCAATCTCGGAAGCGTTTGCCTTCGGGAAGCCAAGCTCAAAATCAAGAGCTTCTGCATCGGAAACATCGAATTTGCCGGGCTTATCTTCCTTCATATGCTTTTCGGAACCGCCTGTTGCAGGAAATTTTTCGTCGGTTGAATACTTGCTCCAAACCTTTTCAAGAATTTCCAAAGCGCTTTTGGCCTGCCCCTTGGAGGCATCGGAAGGCGTGGTCGTCCCGTTTTCGCCGTTCTGCTTTGCGCAGGCTGCAAAAGAGAGCAGCAAAACGGCAGCAAGTGCAAGTGCAAGTGCAATAATCTTCTTCATAATACGATTTCCTTTCAAATTGGGTTTTGTTTTCGTAAGAGTATCTGTAAAACGGTTGCCGGGAATAATTATATCGTTTTTCTCAGCGGAAGGCTGATTTCAAACAATGCGCCGCCGTCGTTTGACGCGGATATTGTGCCTTTGTGCAATGACACAATCTCCTTTGCAAGAGAAAGTCCGATTCCGGCGCCGCCCTTACGGGTGCTGAAAAAGCGGTCGAAAATGTGCGGCAAAAGCTCCGGCGCAATGCCCTCTCCATCGTCATGGATACGAACAATGGCTTTTCCTCTGTCTGCCTTACATTCAATTTGTATTTTCCCTTTTGCATACCGCAGTGCGTTGGTGATGATATTGGTAAACGCACGGCGGAGCTGAACCTCATCGCAGCTCACCAAAACAGGTTTTTCGTCAAAGCAAAGTGAAATACGCAGGTTTTTCTGCTCCGCCAACTGTTCGGTGCAGGCGTTTATGCGCGAGAATTTTGATGATCCCGCGTTTTTGCCGACAAACG
>OGYE01000756.1_pt1 | contig 21200 bp, 19 predicted proteins | sample 1576471 | NCBI WGS metagenome assembly OGYE01 (sample SAMEA3541532, study PRJEB24748) | human gut metagenome | biome: human gut; feature: human-associated habitat; material: faeces | place: China | collected 2012
AAGTAAACTACAAGTCTCCCCAATAGCACCAGGTATATTACCAAATAAAAAGTTACTTTTCCTCTCCGCGGGCGGCCAATTCGTCATGCCGCTGCTGAAGTTTGCGTACACGATACACGATGGGGTCGTTTGTGTCATAACCGAAGCGGAACGCCATGGAAAGGTAGTCCCGCCACAGTTCAATGACACGTTCGCTGCTCAAATTCAGTTCCTGCATCTGCCTGTTCAGGTAATGCTGGATCTGCCCATAGCGCATCCGATCTGCAATGAATTGCAGCTGCTGCGGGTCAATATGTTCCTTGCACATCCACTGGATCGCAAAATCTGAGATCGGCTTTCCTGTCTGCTTTTCAAATTGCAGCCATTCCAGAAATGCACGCCCGCCCTGATTCTTCCGCAGCCGTGCAAGTTCCAGTCGGTTCAGGCCGAGTTTTGGTGCAAGACCTCTCTGCACGGGTGTTGTCTGAAAAATTGAACTCAATTTGTAATAATCCTTCGTACATTCCACTGCAAGCCGGAACATGCATTAGAAATAAGTTTAGAAGATGCAAGAAAAATTAATAAAGAACTAAATTTAGGAGATAGTGTAGAAGTTGAAATTGTTCCAAGAGACTTTGGAAGAATTGCAGCACAAACAGCAAAACAGGTAATAATCCAAAAATTAAGAGAAACAGAAAGAAACATGATATTTAACGAATATAATGAAAGAAAAGGTGAAATAGTAACAGGATTAGTACAAAAAGCTGATAATCATATTGTAGTATTAGACTTAGGAAAACTAGAAGGAATAATGTTATCAAAAGATCAAATACCAACAGAACACTATAAAGTAAATGACAAAATAAAAGCATATGTTGTAGATGTAGAAAGAGGAGAAAAAGGAGCACCACAAGCAATAGTATCAAGAACACATCCAGACTTTGTAAGAAAACTATTAGAATTTGAAATACCAGAAATATATGAAGGATTAATTGAAATAAAAAGTGTTGCAAGAGATCCAGGACAAAGATGTAAAGTTGCAGTATATTCACAAAATGAAAATATAGATCCAGTAGGATCATGTGTTGGTCAAAAAGGAATACGTATACAAAATGTAATAAATGAATTAAATGGTGAAAAAATAGATGTTATAGAATGGAATCCAGATCCAAGTACATTTTTAGCATCAGCATTATTACCTGCTCAAATAATGGCAGTAGATATAAAAGAAGAAGAAAAGTTTGCACAAGTAATAGTTCAAGATGATCAATTATCATTAGCAATAGGAAAATCTGGTCAAAATGTAAGACTTGCAGCAAAATTAACTGGTTGGAAAATAGACATAAAAACAGAAACACAATTCAGAGAATTACTTGCTCAAAAAACAGAAGAAACAGAAAAAGAGGAAAGCGAATCAAAAGAAGTTCAAGAAAATGTAGAAGAATAAAATCTTAGGAGGATTAAATTGACAAATTTACCACAAAGAAGTTGTGTTATATGTAGAGCACAGAAAAATAAAAATGAGTTATTAAGAATAGTTAAAAATAAAGATAATATAGTAAAAGTAGATGAAAGAGGAAAAGAATCTGGAAGAGGAGCTTATATTTGCTATAATTTAGAGTGTTTAGAAAAAGCAAAGAAGAGTAAAAGGATTGAAAAAAGTTTAGAAATACCAATAAGTGAAGAAATATATTCTCAAATCGAAAATATTATAAAAAAACAAAGTGGGGGTGATGTTATTGGGTAAAATAAAACTTTATGACATAGCTAAAGAATTTGATATGTCTAGTAAAGATATATTAGCAATAGCTGTAAAATTAAATATAGATGCAAAAAGTCATTTAAGCTCAGTAAGTGATGAAGATGCAGAAAGAATAAGAAAAGAAGCAAAAAATACAAATAAAACAAAACCAAATAATGTAAAAAAAGATAGTAAGAAAGTAGCAGATAACAAAGGAGCTACACCAGTAATAATAAGAAGAGAAGTAATTGTTGAAGATACAACAAAAAAATCAGCTATACCAGAGAAAAAAGAAGAGAAAAAATCAAATAATGTTGGATTTGTAGAAAGAAAAAATAAAGATTTTAATATTGTTTATAGAAACAAACCATCTAAACCAATGACATTTGATGAACTATTTGGAAAGAAAAAAGAAGATAAAAAAGAAGAAAAAGTAGAAGAGAAAAAGGTAGAAGAACAACCAAAAGTTCAAGAACAGGTTAAAGAAAATTTGAAAATCGAAGAAAAAAAGGATGCTGAAATGAAAGTAGAAACAGAAATAAAAAATACAAAACAAGAACAGGCTAAAAAGCTAGAAACTATTGAAGAAAAAGTAGAAAGAAAAGTTGAGAATAAAGAAGAAGTAAAAAGAGATAATAGAAACTTTGGAAATAATTCTTATAATAATAGAGAACAAGGCAATAGAAACTTTGGAAATAGAGATTTCAATAATAGAAATCAATATAATAATGATAATAGAAATAATGATAGATTTGCCAATAAAAACAAATTTTATAATAATGATAGAAATCAAGACAGAAATAATAGAAATTTTGATAGAAATGGAAACAAACCATTTGATAGAAATAATAATGGTCAAAGACCACAATATGATAAAAATAATAATGGTCAAAGATTTGGAAACAGAAATAATAATCAAAATAATGGAAATAGATTTGATAATAGAAATCATCAAGGAAATAACAAATTTGATAATAATAACAAATTTGGAAATAATGGTAATAGAAGACCAATGGATGAAAAAAGTATAGAAAAAAACATTAAAGATATTATGGCTGTTGAAACAATTGAAAAAGAGCCAGCTAGAGAATACAATAAAGCAATAGACAAACAAAAAGAAAATAATAGATTTAATGAAGTAAAAACAAATAAAAAATCAGGTAAATCTAGAAAAAATGGTCAAGATGGCGAAATTAATGAACATAAATTAAAAGGTTTAAAAAGAGCTGATAGCTTATCAAACATGTTTGAAGAATCTGATGGTGGAATGTTAGACTATTATGATTTAACAACACAAAGAGGCAAAAAAGGTAAGAAAAAACAAACAAAAGAATTAGAAGGAAGAAATAAACAAAAAATATTTAAACTAGAAGAAATCACTATTCCAGAAAACATAACAGTAAAAGATTTTGCAGCAGAATTAAAGAAAACAACAGCAGAAGTTATAAAAAAATTGCTTGGATATGGAGTAATGGCTACAATAAACAATGAAATAGATTTTGATACAGCATCATTAATAGCAGATGAATTTGGTGTAAAAGTAAATAAGAAGGAAACTATAACAGAAGAAGATATCTTATTTGATGAGTCTGAGGATAAAGAAGAAGATTTAGTAACACGTCCACCAGTAGTTGTTGTAATGGGACACGTAGACCATGGAAAAACATCATTATTAGATGCAGTTAAGAAGACAAATGTTATAGAAGGAGAAGCTGGAGGAATTACACAACATATAGGTGCATATAAAGTAAAAGTAAATGATAGAGAAATAACATTTTTAGATACACCAGGTCATGAAGCATTTACAGCAATGAGAGCAAGAGGTGCACAAATAACAGATATAGCAATATTAGTGGTTGCTGCAAATGATGGTGTAATGCCACAAACAGTAGAAGCTATAAATCATGCTAAATCAGCAGGAATTCCAATAATTGTAGCAATAAACAAAATAGATTTACCAGATGCTAATATTGATAGAGTAAAACAAGAATTAATGGCATATGAATTAGTGCCAGAAGAATGGGGTGGAGATACAATATATGTTCCAATCTCAGCAAAAAATCATACAAACATTGATCAATTATTAGAAATGGTATTATTAGAAGCAGATGTATTAGACTTAAAAGCAAATCCAAACAAACAAGCAAAAGGTGTTGTAATAGAAGCAAGACTTGATAAGAATAAAGGTGCAATTGCTTCAATGCTTGTACAAAGAGGAACACTTGATGTCGGAGATACAATTGTTGTAGGATCTTCAATTGGTAGAATAAGAAGTATGACAGATGAAAAAGGCAAAAAAGTAAAAAAAGCCGGACCATCTACACCAGTTGAAATAATGGGATTAACAGAAGTTCCACAAGCAGGAGATACATTCTATGAAGTAAAAGACGAGAAAACAGCAAAACATTTAATTGAAAAGAGAAAACGTCAAGAAAGAGAAAATGCAATAAATGCTGGAACAAAAGTAACATTAGATAATTTATTTAGCCAAATGGAAGAAGGAAATCTAAAAGTATTAAACTTAATTGTTAAAGCAGATGTTCAAGGATCTGTTGAAGCAATAAAACAATCTATGGAAAAATTATCAAATGAAGAAGTAAGAGTAAAAGTTATCCATGCAGCAGCAGGAGCTGTTACTGAAACAGATGTTACACTTGCAAAAGTATCTAATGCAATAATAATAGCATTTAATGTAAGACCAATGCCAACAGCAAAAGATATGGCAGAGAAAGAAGAAGTTGAAATAAAACAATATTCTATAATATATCAAGCAATAGATGATGTTCAAGCAGCAATGAAAGGAATGTTAGCACCAAAATATCAAGAAAAAGTTATAGGAAATGCTGAAATAAGACAAACATTTAAAATTTCAAATGTTGGTACAATTGGTGGAGCATATGTATTAGATGGAAAACTTGAAAGAAATGCAGGAGTAAGAGTATTACGTGATAATGTTGTTATACATGAAGGAAAACTTGCTTCACTTAAGAGATTTAAAGATGATGCAAAAGAAGTTTCTAAAGGATTTGAATGTGGTATTCAAATTGAGAAATTTAATGATATTAAAGAGGGAGACATTCTTGAAGCATACATTTTAGAAGAGATAAAAAGATAGGATTTAAAAGTTAATATAACTTTTGAAAGGAGAGCAAAATGCCAAAGAATAATAATAGACAAGGAAGAATTGACGAAGAATTTAGAAAAGAATTAAGTCAATTAATAAGCTTTGAACTAAAAGAACCAAGTGTTACTGGAATGGTTAGTGTAACAAAAGTTAAAGTAACACCAGATTTAAAATATGCTAAAGTTTCTGTAAGTATTTTAAATTCAAAAAATATAAAAGAAACACTTGCAGGATTAAAAAAATCATCAGGATTTTTAAGATCAGAACTTGCAAAAAGAATTAATTTAAGAAATACTCCAGAATTAGTGTTTGAATTAGATGAATCACTAGAATATGGAGCAAGAATTGATAAGATTATAAATGATTTGAAAAAAGATAATAAATAAAAGTTGGAAAAGAATTAATTATTTTCTAACAAAAGGAGAAAAGAAAATGACTCTAGACAACATATTAGAAGAAATAAAAAAAGCAGAAACAATAGTAGTATTATGTCATGAATCACCAGATGGAGATGCTGTAGCCAGCTCTCTATCTGTAATGCATGCAGTAGCAAAATTAGGAAAAGAAGCAGATGTTATAATACCAGAATATTCAAAAGTATTTGATTTTTTACCAGGAGCAGATAAAATATTACAAAAAGGAAGAACAAATAAATATGATTTGGCAATATCTGTGGATTGTTCAGATTTAAAAAGACTTGTTGGAGGAAAAGAATATTTTGAAACAGCAAAAAGAACAATAGAAATAGACCATCATTCTGTAAATTCAATGTTTGCAGACTTTAACTATGTAGATCCTGTAGCACCAGCTTGTTGTCAAGTATTAATAGGAATGTTTGAATATTTTGGAATAGATATAGACAAAGAACTAGGAACATGTTTATTAACAGGAATTATTACAGATACAGGTGGATTTCAATATTCATCAGTTACATCAGATACATTTGAATTTGCAGCACAACTTTTAAGAAAAGGTGTAAATATTTCAAAAATCTGTCAAGAAGTATTAAGAACTAAAACAAAAGCCCATTGTCAACTTGAAAAATTAATATATGAAAGATTAGAATTTATTGAAAATGGAAAAATTGCAATTACATATTTAACTTTAAAGGATTATGCAGAATATAGTAACGATATGGGTGATGATGAAGGTTTAGTAGAATCAATTAGAGATATTGAAGGTGTAGAAGTAGCTGTTTTATTAAAAGAAAAAGAAAATGGTGGATTTAAAATATCTATGCGTTCAAAAGATAATGTAAATGTATCAGATATTTGTTTATTACTTGGAGGTGGAGGACACCCAAGAGCAGCTGGATGTTTTATAACAGGAGATGTATCACAAGCAAAAACAAAAGTAATAAATACAATAAAACAACAAATAAATAAATAATGAGGAAAAAATAGTGGATGGAATAGTAATAATAAATAAGCCAAAACAACAAACATCTCATGATATAGTAAGAAAAGCAAAAAAAATATTGAATGAAAAGGTAGGACATACAGGAACGTTAGACCCTAATGCAACTGGTGTTTTACCACTTTTAATAGGTAAAGGAACAGAACTTTCAAAATATTTAATAAATCATGATAAAACATATGAGGCTATTTTGCAATTAGGAGAAAAAAGAGACACTGGAGATGTAGAAGGAAAAATTATAGAACAAAAAAATGTAACAGAAAAATCTTTAAATACAGAGAATATAAATTCTGTATTTAAAACATTAATTGGGAAGCAAGAACAAATTCCTCCAATTTATTCTGCATTAAAAGTAAATGGAAAAAAACTATATGAATATGCTAGAAATGGTGAAAATGTAAAAATAGAGCCTAGACAAATAGAAATATATTCATTAGAATTATTAAATGTAGATAATATAAATAAAACAATACACTTTAAAGTAGAATGTTCAAAAGGAACATATATACGAACATTATGTGAAGAAGTAGCTGAGAGATTAGGAACAGTAGGATATATGAAAGAACTTAATAGGACTCGTGTTGGAGATTTTTATATAGAAAATTCTATAACAATAGAACAACTAGAACAATCACAATATCAAATAATCACAATAGAGCAATTTTTTAAAGATGAAGAATTTATAAATTTAACAGAAAAAGGATTGAAATTATTTTTAAATGGTGTACAATTAACATATCATTTAGTAGATGGAATATATAGAATTTATCAAGATGATAAATTTATTGGAATCGGAACAATAAAAAATGAATTATTAAAAAGAGACATAATTATTTAAGAATGGGGGATACAATAATGAAAGAAAAATTTTATTTAACAACACCAATATATTACCCAAGTGGAAAGTTTCATATAGGAACAGCATATACAGAAGTATTAGCAGATACAATAAAAAGATATAAACAATTAAGAGGTTATGATGTATTTATGCTAACAGGAACAGATGAACATGGTCAAAAGATTCAAACTGTTGCTGAAAAAGCCGGAAAAACACCACAAGAACATGTTGATGAAATGGCAAAAATGGCAAAAGATTTGTGGAAAAAAATGGATATAAAATATGATTATTTTATAAGAACAACAGAAGAACGCCATGTAAAAGCAGTACAAAAAATATTTGAATATTTTTTAGAAAAAGGTGATATTTATAAAGGTGAATATGAAGGTTGGTATTGTATGCCTTGTGAAACATATTTTACAAAAACACAATTAGTTGATGGAAAATGTCCAGATTGTGGTAGAGAAGTAAAATTATTAAAAGAAGAAGCATATTTCTTTAATATGAAAAAATATGCAGACAAACTTTTAAAATTCTATGATGAAAATCCAGATTTTGTTGAACCAGCATATAGAAAAACAGAAATGATAAACAATTTCATAAAACCAGGATTAGAAGATTTATGTGTAACAAGAACATCATTTAATTGGGGAATACAAGTTCCAAATGATCCAAAACATGTAATATATGTATGGCTAGATGCATTAACAAACTATTTAACAGCCTTAGGATATATGCAAGATGATGACACATTATTTAAAAAATATTGGCCAGCAGATGTTCAAATTGTTGGAAAAGATATTGCAAGATTCCATTTAATATATTGGCCAATTTTCTTAATGGCATTAGATTTACCAATTCCAAAGAAATTTGTTGTTCACAATTGGATTATGATGAAAGATGGTAAAATGTCAAAATCAAAAGGAAATACAGTATATCCAGAAAAATTAATAGACAGATATGGATTAGATGCAACAAGATATTACTTATTAAGAGTAATGCCTGTTTCACAAGATGGTGTATATACTCCAGAAGATTTTGTAGAAAGATATAATTCAGATTTATGTAATGACTTGGGAAATTTAGTAAATAGAACAGTATCAATGGTAAATAAATATTTTGAAGGTAATGTACCAGAATATGTAGGAACATTAAATGAAGTTGATAAAGAATTTGAAGAATTTACAACTAATAAGTTAAATGATGTAGAAGAATTGATTGAAAAATATCAAATGTCAAATGCTTTGCAAGAATTATGGACAATAATATCAAGAACAAATAAATATATTGATGAAACTCGTCCATGGGAATTAGCAAAAAATGAAGAAACAGATAAATTAAAATCAAGTATGTATCATTTAATAGAAAATATAAGAAAAATTGCAATATGTTTATTACCATTTATGGAAAACACATCAAAAGATATATTAAGACAAATAGGTATGCCAGAAGATTTAAGAACATGGAATAGTTTATATGAATATGATAAATTACATGGAATAAAAGTTATTGAAAAAGGTGAACCTATATTCATGAGAAAAAATGTTGAAGAAGAACTAGAATATTTAAGAAATTAGAAGCTGAATGGAGGTTTAGCACATAATTAAGACCTCTAAATTCAATAAAAGGTGGAGTAATGGATTTGATATCAATAAGAAGAACATATAATAATAGGAGAAACTTAATTTTTGTAGTTTGTATTTTACTAATATGTGTTACATTAATAATTACAACAATAGAAGTTGTAAATAATAGACATGCTAAAAAACTATATTTATCTTATTTGGAACAAGTTCAAAATGCTGAAAATGAAGCAAAAGAACAGGAAAGAATAGCAGAAGAACAAAAAGTAAAGGAAGAGGAAGAAAGAAGAAAAAAATCACCTCAACTTACAGAAGAAGGAAAAACTAATATGGCAAATATATATAAATCAGATACAAAAAGAGTTTTTTTGACATTTGATGATGGTCCATCTTCAAATGTAACACCAATGGTATTAGATACTTTAAAAGCTGAAAATATAAAAGCCACATTCTTTCTGCTTGGAAGTAGAGTAGAACTTAATCCTGAAATAGTAAAAAGAGAGTTTGATGAAGGACATTATTTAGCAAGTCATGGATATTCACATGTTTATTCACAAATATATGCCTCTCCTCAAAGTGTTTTAGATGAATATAATAATTGTATAACAGCAATTAGAAATGCAATTGGAATGCCTAATTATAATCCTCATTTATTTAGATTTCCTGGTGGATATTGGGGAGGAAAATATGCAAGTATAAAAACAGATGCATTAACATTGCTTAATGAAAATAATATAGCACATATTGATTGGAATGCTTTAACTTCTGATGCGGCAGGTGCCAAAACTACAGAAGAATTCATAGCAGAATTAGATAAAACAGTTCCAAAACATAATAGTGTTGTTGTTCTTATGCATGATGCTGGTGGAAAAAAAGCAACAGCAGAAGCATTACCTACTATAATTTCTTATTTTAGAAATCAAGGATTTGAATTTGATAATTTTTATAGTATTATAAAATAAAGAATAAAGAGACATAGGCATCCTTTGTTATTGCTAAATTATATAAAAAGCAGTGAAGATGAAGATTTTTACTGCTTTTTATTGACATTAACATAAAATGATAGTATAATAGCGAAGAATTTATTTTTTATGTCAATAGCATATTGCAATTGACATAAGAGTAAATACATTATTAAGAAAGGAGAAAGATTATTTTTTAGTAGGAGGCTAGTATAACAACATAACATGCAAGAGGCAATTTATTAACAACGGAGGAATTTATAATGAAAGGCGAATTATTGGAATTGATCCCCCAAAAGTATTTGTGCCCTAAATGTGGAAAATGGCATAAATATACTTGGGATCAAAATCTGGGTTATTATGATTCATCGGATTATGCAATTGAAATGCATTGTCCTAACAGTTTTGGTATTATTGAGGTTTATTTTGCTAATGATAGATGCTATTGGAATGAAGGTGATCAGTGTTATTGGTGTAAGATTAGTGAATTTTCCGAAATTGGTGAATCTCGGGTGCAAATGATTGATTCTAAAAATAATTTTAGATTGGGATTTGAGTTTAAGCCTGAAGAATATGCACAGGTTTATGCTGCTGAAATTCTTGAAGAAGCAAATCGTAAAGAAGAGGCATTGCATGAACGTGAAAAAGAATTGACTTTAAGAGAAAAAAAGCTCGAAGAGAGCGAAACAGCTTTGCAGGCAAAAGAAGTTGCTCTGCAGACTAAAGTTGCAAAAAAAGAGGAGGCAAATGTTATGTCCAAGGTTACTAGTTTCAAGAAGCAGATTTATGAGCATTCTCCGAAAGAAAATGTTGAACTTATTAAGGAATTCCTTGAAAAGTATAAGGGGACTTTGAAATGGCTAGTACCTGTGGTAAGCATTTATGGTGCATATCGGGTTCTGAATGCCAAAGACGCTAAACTGAATGTGAGCAATCTGAATAAGAATTGCAAAAAGGAACTTGGATTTGAGTTTGATATTCTGAAGGATAAAAAAGCTCTGAAAGAATTGGTTGCATTTGGTGGTGTTGTATCTGGTGCATATGCACTGACAAGGGTTTTTGATTCCACCGATAAGCCTGAAGAACTTTCTGTTGAAGAAATCGAAGGAAAGATGGATTCTGTGGAAGAGGCACATCAGAAATTTGCATGGATTCAGCCTAAGGCCGAAAAACTTATGCCTGTTGCAGCATCTGTGTTGGTAGTGTATGTGCTTACCCAGAAACCTCAGTGGTATGAAAAAGTAAAGGATAAAGTAGTTGCTATTACTGGTGATGCATCTGCTAAGGCAGGTGTCTATATCGAAATGGCAAAATTGTTTATTGCAAGTAAGCTTAACATCGATTTGGATGATGAAGCTCAGGCTAAAAAGTTTAAGACTTTTGCACTTCTTGCAGCAACTATTGGTCTTTGTGCATTCCTTTATGGAAAGGGTGTCTTTAATACGGAAGAAGACCAATCTTTTATGGAAAAGAATCCTCAGCTGAAGGCATTTATTGAACAGGCGAAGGAAATTATGGAGAAAATTCTGCCCACTGCTTTCTCTGCAGTTACCACCTACATGGTGACCAAGCATATTATTGATGCAAATGATGAAGAAAGTAATCTGGAAGCAGAAAAGAAAAATGCAGTTGAGACCGATTTCACTGAAGTGAAGGAAGAAACTGCAGAGTAAAACAAAAAATAATAAAATAACTTAATAGTGTATTTTGCCCTCCAAGAGAATATCTTGGAGGGTATTTATATTTGATATCAAGCTTGACTAATTAACATAAATATAGTATACTGTATATTGAGAAAGTTTTGATATATCCCATATTTTAGCAGTTTTAGAATACCGAAGTTGCACATTTGGTATTTTTTACATAAAAAAAGAAAAAATTTTCAGGGAGGAATATTCAAATGAAAAATTATGAAAGGTTTATTTTTGTAGCTTTCATAGCAATGACTATTTTTGTTGAAGCACTGATTGTTTCTGCTCCATCAGATGTTTCTACAAGTGAAAGTGAAATTGATAGTAGTTCATATGTAATTCAAGAGTTAAATTCTCAAGAGGAAGCATCAGAAAAAAGAAAAGAAAACTTTGAAAAAGTGCTCAAAGAGGCAGGATTAAAAGAGGATTATGATTGGTATATTGAGAATGACATAGAAGAATTTATAGAAGGACAATGGGATGGAGACGATAAGAAAGACGACTTTTACGGCAAGAGATATATTATTGGTAGAATGTATTATATTTTTAGGTCGCGGACTGGATTAGATGGAATGCATCATGCAGAAGTATATGAGTGTAATATAGACTATTCTGGGCATTTGGAAATAAATGGATATTCAGATGAATATACATTTGCAGTTAGTAAGAGAAATAATATAATTTATTCATGGCAATATTTTGAATGTTTAGACCAGTGGAAAATTCCTAATAATGAAACTATTGTTTATTATAGTCCATATAATAAACGTTTTGCAGATGATTTGCGTGGATTTTGCGAGACTAATGATGCAGATGGCGTTAAACACTTGTATAGTTTTCTGGCAAATGGAGAGATGCATAAAGAATATTAACTTTTTGCAAACAAGTGCAATTGTTTGCTTTATAAAAGGGAAGGGGTATAAAGCTCCTTCCTTATTAATATAATAATGTAATTTTAGAACCATTTTTCTCAACAAAACCTTCATCAATTAAAAGTTTAAGTTCTCTCATCATAGCACTTCTATCAACACTAAGAAAATCTGCTAAATCAGTATAATTATATGGTAGAGTAAAAGTTTTTCTCATAGAACTTTTTGACAATATATCAAAATAAGAAAGCAATTTATCACGAGTATTTCTTTTGGTCAAAAGCTCAACACGTAAATTTAATCTAATAATTTCATCTAAAAATAGTTCACTCAAATTATTAATTAATTCTTTATGAAAAGAACAAGTGCATTCACATTTTGCAAATAAAGTATCATAAGTAAAATATAATATTTCAGAATTTTTTTTTGCAACAGCAAAAAGTTCATTATTAGTATTTGCTGGATAAAAAACTTCACCAAAAACATCATTTTCATTAAAACGTCCAATTATAGTTTTATTTCCATTAACATCATATCTGATTAAATCAACTTCTCCATTAATGATTATACATATTTGATTACGTTTTTCAATATATGAAGTAACAGTTTCACCTTTACTTATTTTTTTTATTTGAATCTTATTACAATTTTCTCGAAAATTTTTTATAAAAATTTTTTTATCAAAATTAGTATCCATAATATTACTCCTAAAATTAGATTTTGCCGAAATATCAAATCTTTCAAAATTCGACATAAAAATTATACATCAAATTATGAAAAAACTAAAAAAATTATATTATATTTTTGTTGCTTTTGCAACAGATTTTTATAAAATTAAATGTATAATTAGTTTGTACTTGAAGAAAAAACAAGTATAAAAATACTTACAAATAAAAACAAAAATTAATTAAAAATCTAGGATTTTGTAGTGTTTGCATATTTATGGGGAAGGAAGTAAACAAAGATGAAAGTTATTAAAAGAGACGGAAGAACAATAGACTTTGATCGTGCAAAAATTCAAACAGCTATTGAAAAAGCAAATAAAGAAGTAAGAGGAAAAGAAAAAGCAACAAAAGAGGAAATTGATGAAATAATATCGTATATCGAAGACCTTGGAAAGAAAAGAATGTTAGTTGAAGACATTCAAGATGTAATTGAAGAAAAATTAATGGAATTAGATAAATATGAATTAGCAAAAAAATATATAGTATATAGATATACAAGAGCATTAGTAAGAAAATCAAACACAACAGATGAATCAATATTAGGATTAATCCGTAATGAAAATAAAGAATTAGCAGAAGAAAATTCAAATAAAAATACAATGTTAGCATCAACACAAAGAGATTATATAGCAGGAGAAGTTTCAAGAGATTTAACAAAAAGAATCTTATTACCAGAGAAAATTTCAAAAGCACACGAAGATGGAATATTACATTTTCATGATGCAGATTACTTTGTACAACCAATATTCAACTGTTGTTTAATAAATATAGGAGATATGTTAGATAATGGTACTGTAATGAATGGAAAAATGATTGAAACACCAAAGAGTTTCCAAGTAGCATGTACAGTAACAACACAAATAATTGCAGCAGTTGCAAGTAACCAATATGGAGGACAATCTGTTGATATTAAACATTTAGGAAAATATTTAAGAAGAAGCCATGACAAAATAAAGAAAAGATTAACAGAAAAATATGGTGGAAAATTACATAAAAATATAATTGAAGATATGGTAAATGATAGAGTAAAAGAAGAATTATCAGCAGGAATTCAAACAATACAATATCAAATAAATACTTTAATGACAACTAATGGACAATCTCCATTTGTAACATTATTTTTACATCTAGAACCAGAAGATGAATACATTAATGAAAATGCAATGATAATAGAAGAAATATTAAAACAAAGAATACAAGGTATAAAAAACGAAGTTGGAGTTTATGTAACACCAGCATTTCCAAAACTAGTATATGTTTTAGATGAACATAACTGCTTAAAAGGTGGAAAATATGATTATTTAACAAAACTAGCAGTAAAATGTTCTGCAAAGAGAATGTATCCAGATTATATTTCAGCTAAAAAAATGAAAGAAAACTATGAAGGAAATGTATTTAGTCCAATGGGATGTAGAAGTTTCTTGATTCCATGGAAAGATGAAAATGGACAATATAAATTTGAAGGAAGATTTAATCAAGGTGTTGTAAGTATTAATTTACCACAAATAGGAATACTTGCACAAGGTGATGAAGAAAAGTTCTGGAAATTATTAGATGAAAGACTTGAATTGTGTAAAGAAGCATTAATGTGTAGACATTATTCATTATTAGGAACATCATCAGATATATCACCAATACATTGGCAAAATGGTGCAATAGCACGTTTAAAGAAGGGTGAAAAAATTGATAAATACCTAAAAGATGGATATTCAACATTATCATTAGGATATATAGGAATATATGAAACAACAAAATTAATGAAAGGTGTATCACAAACAACTCCTGAAGGACATGAATTTGCTATAAGAGTAATGAATTACTTAAAAGATAGAACAACAAAATGGAGAAATGAATCTGGGTTAGGATTTTCATTATATGGAACACCAGCAGAAAGCTTATGCTATAGATTTGCACGTATTGATAAAGAAAAATTTGGAAGTATTCCAGATGTTACAGATAAAGGATATTATACAAATTCATATCATGTTGATGTTAGAGAAAAAATAGATGCATTTAGCAAATTGAAATTTGAAAGTGAATTCCAACCATTATCATCAGGTGGAGCAATATCTTATATTGAAGTTCCAAACATGAAAAACAATCTTGAAGCATTAGAAGAAGTTGTTAAATTTATATATGATAATATTCAATATGCTGAATTTAACACAAAATCAGACTATTGCCAAGTTTGTGGATATGATGGAGAAATGATTATAAATGATCAAAATGAATGGGAATGTCCACAATGTGGAAATAAAGACCATAATAAAATGAATGTTGTTCGTCGTACATGTGGATATTTGGGAGAGAATTTCTGGAATGTAGGAAAAACAAAAGAAATAAAATCAAGAGTTTTACATTTGTAAAATTAATAAATAAAATATAAAAGAGCCCAATTTCAATCGAAATTGGGCTTTAATAATGGTTAATTAGTTACTGTATTTTCAACTTTTACATTCTCAAGAAATTCTTCATAATTTCCTTGACTGGAGAAACTAAAAGTGAAAGTAATTACTTGACCATCTTGGCTGGTTTCTGTGATTCTTCCGTTATGCAGGGCAACAGAAGCTAATAGGCGAGATACCCGCTGATAGTCTTTCTTTGTATATAAGGAAAAATCAGAATCAGCTAAATCCTTGTAAAATTTTGCTGCAGTGTAAGGATTATCAGTTTCTATGAATTGAGGTTTACGTTCCAAAAAGGCAACAGAAATTTTTTTGATAAATTCATTAGACTTCATAATACTTATCCTCCAATATTTTTTTAGAATTGAATAAAAGCCATATTAGGCTTACGAACTATAAAATTATAACATGATTGTAAAAAAATGTCAAGAAAAAGAGACATTACAGATAAGTATATAAAATAAAACTCACTCTTTGTTGAAGAGTGAGAAAAGTAATACTTTTTTTATAATGGGTTACTTGTTAGAATTTGGTTTACAACTTTCAATGCACTCCACAATTTCTGCCTGAGACATGTGGCTAAAATTACCAGTGGCAATCGCAACATTCAGACATGCAGAATTATACATGTCATCGTCAGATTTTTTTGTAGAAACATCTGTTGTTGCAATTTTCGAATTTTTCTTGAAGATACCCATAGCTTTTCCTCCTTTGGGTAATTACCCCGGATAGGGGTTATAAAAAGCGAACTTTATAATTATATCACTATTACAGTAGAATGTAAATAGTTTTAAAAGAAAATTGACTTTAAAGCCAATTTATGCTAAAATTGGTGTGAAATTTGTTTAACAGAAGATGAGAAAAATAATTATAAGAAGGCAATGAAAAGTGAAAAATAAAAAAAGTAAATATGTGCAGTTGATTGAATTATATAATTCTGGAAAAACAAATGTAGATGAATTAAAAATTGAATTAAATTCAACTAAAAAAACAATTTATACATATATATATCAAGCCAACAAAGAAGGAAAAATTATAAAATTAAAAAAACATAAAGAGAAAAAAAGAAAAATAAGCAAATATGTGCAATTTATTGAATTATACAATTTGGGAGTAACTGATTTAGATGAACTTGAAAAAAAATTAGAATCACCAAAAAGTTCAATATATTCATATATTCATAGAGCTCACAAAGAAGGAAAAATTGTAAAAGTTCCAAGAAAGAAAAAAGAAAAGAAAAAGAGAATAAATAAATATGAGTTATTTGTAAAATTATATAACTCAGGAATAAAAGAAACAAAGCATCTTATGGCAGAATTGCAAATTTCAAAGAATACAGTATATGTATATACTAGAAGAGCACAAAAAGAGAAAAAAATTTTTAAAATAGATAGAAATACCGAAAAAAATATAACAAAGCAATTGATTACTCAATATCCATTTGAAGTTGCATTGAATTTGAATTTGCAACCAGAAATAATATATAAATATTTAGAAAATTTGGGCGAAAAAGAACGAAAATTATTACAAAGAAAAATATTATCACAAAATGCTATTTGGAAAAAAATAAAATCTTTAAAAGTAAAATATTTAAAAAATAATCAAGAGATTAGTGTAGAAGAATCTTTAAAAAAAATAATTCCAAAATTAAAAGAAACAGAAGTATTTGAATTAATTAAGTTTTATTATTGGTGTGGTAAGGAAAGTATGGCTTTACAAGTAATAAATCAAATTATATATTTTGCAGAAAATTCAAAAGAAATAAAACAACAGGCACAATTAGAAAAAGACAAACTATTAAGAGAGATAATGGTCAAAAAAATAATAAGTAGGAAAGGCACAACATATTCTAGTTTGTGCAAAGAACTTAATGTAAGAGAATCATTTCTCATACAAATATTAGGGAGAGAAGATGAAGATAGATAAGAGATAAAAATCTTATAAATATAATTAGGAAAAAGCATTAAGAAAGGAAGAGAAAAAAACATGAAAACAGAACAAGAAATAGAAAAACAAAAACAATACATAGAAAAAGTAAAAGAAATAAATCAAGGAAAAAATTTAAAATATTATATATTAACAATGGGATGTCAATTAAATGAAAATGATTCTGAAAAATTATGTGGAATGGTAGAAGAAATGGGATACAAACCAACAGATGATTATAAAGAAGCAGATCTTGTTATGTTTAATACATGTTGTGTAAGAGAAAATGCTGAAGACAAATTATTTGGAAAATTAGGTGAATTAAAAAGAATAAAAGAACAAAGAGGAACAATAATTGCAATTGGTGGATGTATGATGCAAGAAAAACATATAACAGATAAAATACATGAAAGTTATTCATATACAGATATAATTTTTGGAACACATACATTGCAAAACTTCCCAGAAGATTTATATAACACAATGCAAAGCAAAAAGAAAATGTTAGATATAATGGATATAGATGGAGAAGTTTATGAAGGATTACCAATAAAAAGAACAAGTAATATAAAAGCATCTGTAACAATAATGTATGGATGTAACAATTTTTGTACATATTGTATAGTTCCATATGTAAGAGGAAGAGAAAGAAGTAGACATCCAAAAGATATACTACAAGAAGTAGAACAATTAGCAAAAGAAGGATATAAAGAAATTACATTATTAGGACAAAATGTAAATTCATATTTAGTATCAGAAGATTGGAAAGGAAAAGGACTTGAATATAAAGGAATAAATTCTTTTGCAACATTATTAAGAGAAATAAATAAAATAGATGGAATTGAAAGAATACGTTTTGTATCACCACATCCAAAGGATTTTACAGATGATGTAATAGAAGCAATTGCAGATTGTGAAAAAGTATGTAAATTAATACATTTACCACTTCAATCAGGAAGTTCAAAAGTATTAAAAACAATGAACAGAAAATATACGAAAGAACAATATTTAGCATTAGTTGAAAAAATGAAAGCTAAGATTCCAAATTTAACATTATCAACAGATATTATAGTAGGTTTTGCTGGTGAAACAGAAGAAGATTTTGAAGATACACTAGATGTTGTAAGAAAAGTCTGTTTTGAACAAGTATATATGTTTATATATTCAAGAAGAATAGGAACACCTGGAGATAAAATGCAAAATCAAGTTCCAGAAGATATTAAACATAAAAGATTTGACAGATTAAAAGAATTAGTTGAAAGTCAAATTGCAAAGAATAATAGTAAATATGTAGGAACAATTCAAAAAGTATTAGTTGAAGGACCAAGCAAAAATAATCCAGAATTATTAACAGGAAGAACTGATAGTAATAAAGTTGTTATATTTGAAGGAAGTAAAGAACTAATAGATACAATAATAGATTTAAAGATTATTTCAGAACATATGTGGTATTTGAAGGGACAAATAATTTAATTTAGTTGAAAAATAATTACAATTTTGGCTGTGTCGAATTTCATTTAAAACGCGGTTACATACACCACGTATGCGCCCTTGCCTTTTAAATAAAATTCTTCTTGCCAAAATTTAATTCTTTTCCAACTAATCTATGTTTCAAGAAAGGAATGATAAAAATGGCAGGAAATACACTAGAAAATATGGATAAATCAAGTTTTTCACCAATGATGCAAAAATATTTAGAAACAAAAGAAAAATATAAAGATTGCATATTATTTTATAGATTAGGAGATTTTTATGAAATGTTCTTTGATGATGCAATAACAGCATCAAGAGAACTTGAAATAACATTAACAGGAAAAGATTGTGGACAAGCAGAAAGAGCACCAATGGCAGGAATTCCACATCATGCAGCAGAAGTATATGCAGCAAAATTAATAGAAAAAGGATATAAAGTTGCAATATGTGAGCAACTAGAAGATCCAAAAACAGCAAAAGGAATAGTTGAAAGAGGTGTAATAAGAATACTTACACCAGGAACAATTGTTGAAAGTAATTTACTAGAAGAAAAGAAAAATAATTATATAATGTGTATATGTAAAACAGGACTTTATTTTGGAATAAGTGTATGTGACATTTCAACAGGAGAATTTTATAGTTCAGAAATAAAAGGTGAAAACAATTTTGAAACATTATTAGATGAAATTGCAAGATTTTCACCATCTGAAATTATTGCAAATTCAATGATGTTTGAATGTCAAGAAGAAATGGATAAAATTAGAGAAAGATTTTCAATTTATATGAGCAGATTTAGTGATAAGTTTTTCTCAGACGAAGTTGGAAATTTACAATTAGATTATAATATATTAGAAAATAAAAAAGAAATAGGAAATTTAAAAGAAAAAACACTTGTAGTAAAATCAATAAATGCTTTACTTGAATATTTGAATGAAACTCAAATGACAAGTTTGGAACATATAAACACTATAAATATATATAATTTATCAAAATATATGGCATTAGATATAAATGCAAGGAGAAACTTAGAAATTACTGAGAAAATGAGAGACAAAAGTTCTGGTTTTGGTAATGAATTCGTCAATATGGATTATTTGGCGAGAATTACAATAGGGAATAATGTCCACGTAGGAACTAACGCAATTATTATTTGGCACAGGGTGCATCTACGGCATGGTTGGCTCCAACGGTGCCGGAAAGTCCACGTTTTTGCGGACGCTGACCGGTGTTTACCAGCCGGACGGGGGCGAGGTGCTGATCGACGGTCAGCCGGTCTGGGACAATCCTGCGGTAAAACGGCGCATTGCCTACGTGCCGGATGAGCTGTACTTCTTGAGCGGTGCCAGCCTGAAGCGGATGGCCCGCATGTACCGTGCGCTCTATCCGGACTTTGATGCAGATCATTTCTGGAAGCTCTGCGACAAATTGCAGCTGCCGAAGAACAAGTCCCTGGGGCAGTTCTCCAAGGGTATGCGCCGGCAGGCAGCCACGATTCTCGCCCTCGCCACACATCCGGACTACCTGTTCTTTGACGAGACGTTTGACGGACTGGATCCGGTGATGCGGAACTATGTCAAGAGTCTGATTTGCGAGGAAGTGCTGGACCGTGGCGCTTCGGCGATCATCACCTCCCACTCGCTGCGGGAGCTGGAGGACGTGTGCGACCAGCTGGCTCTGCTGCACAAGGGCGGACTGGTGCTGGAGAGCGACATCGAGCACCTGAAGACCTCGCAGTTTAAGATTCAGATCGCATTCCACGAGGAATACGACCGCTCGAAGTTCGAGGGCATCCGGATCTCCCACTTTGAGAAGAGCGGCAGCGTGTGCAATATGATCGTCAGCGGCGATCGGGAGAAGATCGTTCAGAAGCTGCAGGAGATGCAGCCGATTCTGCTGGATGTGCTGCCGCTGACACTGGAGGAAGTCTTTACGTACGAGATGGAGACATTGGGATATACCTTCCATATCGACGAATTGCAGGAGGAGAAGAACCATGCAGGAGCTTGAAAAACGGGATGTTTATCTGAATCCGGAACGAAAGCGGGAGGAACGTCGGCAGATGGCGGGGAATATTGCCATGCTTCTGGTCGTTCTGATTCTGGGCGCAATTTGTATTGCCGCCTACTGTCATGCGAGAGGAGGACTTGGAAGATGAAACAGAAACATTCGCTCTTTTCCTTTTCCCTGATGTGGGAGGGATTTCGCCAGTGCCAGATGATCGGAATCTTTGCGCTGGTGCTGGTTGTGCTGGGCGCTGTGCTGACACCGGCGGGATATGCGATCAACGCTGCTGGCGACCCCTATTTTATCCGACAGGTGCTGAAAGTCTATGCCGTCAATCCGGTGCTCTTTTTGGCGGCACCGGCTGCTCCGCTGATGACGCTGGTGCTGTTCCACTTCTTGAATAGCCGTGCGGCATCGGATCTATACCACGCTCTGCCCCATAAGCGCATCACGCTGTATCTGAG
>OGYE01000757.1_pt1 | contig 21189 bp, 14 predicted proteins | sample 1576471 | NCBI WGS metagenome assembly OGYE01 (sample SAMEA3541532, study PRJEB24748) | human gut metagenome | biome: human gut; feature: human-associated habitat; material: faeces | place: China | collected 2012
GGATATGTTTGCGGAAAACGGCTGGAAGGTACCTACAACCTGGAGCGAGTTTACAGCACTGTGCGATGAGATAAAGGAAAGCGGAACACTTCCTTTGTATTTGGGATTTAAGGATACATGGACCTGTCTGGCACCGTGGAATGCCCTTGCAGTAGGTCTTTGTGATTCAGACACCTGCAATCAGGTAAATATGGGAAATACGACATTTGAGGAGGCATATTCTCCGGTTGCCGACAAGGTACGCACGTTGCTTGATTATGCAGAGGACAATCCATATGCTTACAGCTACAATGACGCATGTACAGCCTTTGCCAGAGGCGAAGCTGCCATGTACACGATAGGAAGCTATGCTATTCCTCAGATTAAGTCAGTCAATCCTGATATGAATATCGGCTCATTTACTTTCCCGGCAAATGATAATGAGGCTGACAATGTGTTAAACTCAGGAATAGATTTACAGTTTTCAGTGATGAAGGCATGTAAAAATAAGGAAGCTGCATACGAAGTGCTTGAATATCTGTACAGCGATGAGACAATTCAGACATATCTGGACGACCAGGGCGGAATTGCCTGCAAGGATGGGGATTTTGCAATACCTGATACACTTGAGGATATGCAGGAGTACATAAAGGACAACCGTATGTCAGATTATCAGGATCACCATTATCCGAGCGAGATGAGCGTGGACGCCATGATTCAGACATATCTGCTTGACACAGGCGACAATGCAAAGGAGAAGTTCTTAAAGAAATTTGATTCAGACTGGGAGCGTTACAACAGAGATCTGATTCGTGAAGTACAGGATTACCAGAAGGAACAGGAGGATGCAAAATGAAAAAGAAAATGTCAAATAGGGACAAGACATTCTGGGCAGTTGTGATACCTGTTGTGGTTTTATTTTTCGCATTCAACACACTGCCGATGATAAAGGGTGTGATTTACAGCTTTACAAACTACAAGGGCTACGGCTCATATGATTATGTCGGACTTAGAAACTATACAGACCTGTTTACCGACGCCAGAGTCGGAAAGAGCTATCTGTTTACCTTTAAATATGCGATTGCAGGAACCGTACTTGTAAATGTATTAAGCCTTGTGATGGCAGTTGCGTTAAACAGCAATATCCGCGGCAAGAGTGCATTAAGAGGTATTTATTTCGTACCGAATATCCTTGGCGGACTGGTTATTGGTTACATTTTCAGTTTTATTTTTACATATATTCTGCCGGCAGTAGGAAATACCTTCAACATCGGTTTCTTACAAAACAGTATTCTGGCGAGTGAAAAATATGCATGGATTGGTGTGCTGATTGTCGGGGTATGGCAGGCGGTTGCCATGAATACCATTATTTACATATCAGGACTGCAGACAGTGCCTGAGGATGTTTACGAAGCCAGCATGCTCGACGGAGCAGGCAAATGGAAGCAGTTCTGGAAGGTTACATTTCCACTCGTTATGCCGTTTGTTACAATCAATCTGGTGCTCAGCACAAAGAACTTCCTCATGGTATTTGACCAGATTATGTCATTGACAAAGGGCGGCCCGGCGCAGAGCACTGAGTCAATCTCATACCTGATTTACAGAAATGGTATGGATGGAGGACAGTTTGGCTTCCAGAGTGCAAACGCAGTAATTTTCTTTGTTGTAATTGTGGCTATTTCACTATTCCAGATGGGCGTTATGAATAAGAAGGAGGAGCAGTTATAATGAAAAAACAAAAATCAAACTGGGTACTTACCATCGTTTTAATATTGGGAACCTTAACCGTATTTTTCCCACTGTATATGGCTGTTATCATTGCCTTCAAGAAACCGAGTGAGATGACAAATGATGTCGCAGGAGCTCTTTCATTCCCTTCAAAGTGGAGCTTTTCAAACTTCACAGAGGCTATGAAGGTGACTGATTTCTGGCATTCTCTCGGAAACAGCTTACTTATCACTATTGTGACCATTGTTCTCGCAATCCTTATCCATTCGATTGCAGGATATGTTATCGGACGAGGCATGGCAAGGAAAAAGAGCTTCCGTTTCATATATCTTTACATTGTAAGCGGTATGTTTGTGCCATTCTCAATTCTCATGATGCCTCTTGTAAAGCAGACTGCGCAGATGGGACTTGGAAACAGGGCAGGAGTTATCCTTTTATATCTTGTATTTTACATGCCAATGAATGTTTTATTATATAGTGGATACTTGAAAAATATCCCTATGGCACTTGAGGAGGCTGCAGACATCGATGGCGCAAGCACATGGACAACATACTGGAGAGTTGTATTTCCTATGATGAAGCCTATGCATGCGACAGTAGCCATCCTGACAGCGCTCGGTACATGGAATGATGTCATGACACCGCTTGTCATCATGTCAGGAACAGGACAGAATACACTGCCGCTGGCACAGCTGAATTTCCAGACACAGTTTGGAACCAACTACAATCTGGCATTTGCATCATATATTCTGGCTTTGATACCGATACTTATATTCTATATAATCTGCCAGAAGCAGATATTAAACGGTGTTGCAAACGGTGCAATCAAGGGATAATCTTTAAACACTATTTTAACAACAATATGGGGTGATTTTATGGCAATTATATTTAATCCAAACAAGAAAATTTTTACTTTACAGACAGCTCACACCACATATCAGATGCAGGTGGACAGACTAGGCTATCTGCTGCATCTGTACTACGGAGCAAAAAGCACATGTGATATGGACTATGTGCTGACATATGCTGACAGAGGCTTTTCAGGCAATCCTTACGCAGTAGGCATGAACCGTACATATTCGCTTGATACACTGCCACAGGAGTATCCGACACTTGGCACAGGCGATTTCAGAAATATTGCGCTTGATATTAAAAACGAACAGGGTACTGAGAGTGTTGAGCTTCTTTATAAGAGTCATGAAATCAGAGACGGAAAATACGCTCTAAAGGGACTTCCGGCAGTGTGGGCATCTGATGACGAGGCACAGACGCTTGAAATCGTTCTTGGCGATGATATCGCAGGCGTTGAGGTGCATCTGCTTTATGGTGTGCTTGAGGCTTGTGATGTCATCACAAGAAGTGTGCTCATTAAAAATACAGGCAGTGGGGATATTACAATTGAAAAGGCTCATGCTGCCTGCCTGGATATGGTTTACGGAGATTATGATGTGATCAGATTCTACGGTAAGCATGCCATGGAGCGCAATCTTGAGCGCACACGCTTAGGACACGGCACACTTTCATTCGGAAGCCGCAGAGGAACCTCAAGCCACCAGTACAATCCGGCGGTTATTCTCGCACAGCGCGATACTACAGAAAATGCAGGAGACTGCTATGGTATGCTTTTTGTATACAGTGGCAACTTCTCATGTGAGGCAGAAAAGGATCAGATTAACCAGACACGCCTTTTAATGGGGCTTTCCGATGAGCTGTTTTCATATCCGCTTGCGGCAGGAGAGACCTTTACAGTGCCTGAGGTGATTATGTCATACTCGGCAGACGGTTTCTCACAGCTTTCCCATCAGTACCACACCTGTATCAGTGAGCATGTGTGCAGGAGCAGATTTGCACATGAGGTAAGACCGGTGCTCATCAATAGCTGGGAGGCTGCTTACTTTGACTTTACCGGTGATACGATAGTAGACCTTGCAAAGGAGGCCGCAGCACTGGGCATAGATATGGTGGTCATGGATGACGGCTGGTTTGGAAAGAGAGATGATGATAATTCATCACTCGGAGACTGGTTTGTGAATGAGAAAAAGCTTGGCGGAACACTTTCTGAGCTCATCGACAGAGTGCATGCACAGGGAGTGAAGTTTGGAATATGGATTGAGCCTGAGATGGTGAATGAGGACAGTAATCTGTACAGAGAGCATCCTGACTGGGCTATCCAGATTCCGGGTAAGCTTCCTGTACGCTCAAGAAACCAGCTTCTTTTGGACTTTTCAAGAAAAGAAGTCAGGGACAATATTTTCGATCAGATCTGCGTAGTGTTTGACCAGGGAAAAATCGACTACGTGAAGTGGGACATGAACAGAAGCATGGCTGATGTATATGCAGGAAATCTTGCATACGACTACGTGCTTGGAGTGTATGATTTTATGGAGCGTCTGGTGACAAGATATCCGGATATACTTCTTGAGGGCTGCAGCGGTGGCGGTGGACGATTTGATGCAGGCATGCTCTACTACAGTCCACAGATATGGTGCAGTGACAATACAGATGCCATAAACCGTACAAGAATACAGTATGGCACATCGTTCTTCTATCCGGTATCATCCATGGGAGCGCATGTATCGGCAGTGCCAAATCATCAGACAGGCAGAGTGACAAGCCTTAAAACAAGAGGCATCACAGCCATGGCAGGAACCTTTGGCTATGAGCTGAATCCGGCCCTTCTGTCGGATGAGGAAAAGGAAGAAATCAGAGAGCAGATCAAGACCTTTAAGAAGTATGAGATGCTTATAAATGAGGGCACCTACTGGCGCCTTACAAGCCCATTTGAGGATGAGGTGGCTGCGTGGATGTCTGTCTCAAGGGCAAAGGACAGGGCGCTTGTGAGCGTGGTTCGTCTGTACGCGGAGGCAAACGCGGCTGCTTGCTATGTGAAGCTTAAGGGCTTGGAGTCTGATGCAGTATATATTGAGGAAAATACCGGCAGGCAGTACACAGGTGCAGCACTGATGAATGCAGGAATACCGCTTCCGTTTGCTACAAAGGAGTATGAGGCATATCAGTTTTCATTTATCAGGCTTGATGAGGCAAAGAAGCTGTATGATGAGATAAAGAAGGTGTGCGGCAATCTAAAATTAAGTGAGGCTGACACTGCAGATAGTGCTTCTGATAAACGTATTGTAATAAGCATCTACGGCGGCTCAGGCTCAGGAAAGACAACGATTGCAGCAGCCCTGCAGCAGTATTTCCTTAACGATAATACAGCCTGCTATGTGCTGACGGGAGATAATTATCCACACCGTATACCGATGAGAAATGACGAGGAACGCCTTAATGTGTATAACGAGTCCGGCGAGGAGGGCTTACGTGGATATCTCGGAACACCAAAGGAGATTGACTTTGACAGGATTAACAAGGAGCTTTCAGAGTTTAAGGCGGGAAAAGATATAATTGAGATAAAGCATATGGGCCGCGAGGACGGTGATATCTCATATGACGAGACTGATTTCACAGGAATCAAAGTGCTCATCCTGGAGTGGACCCACGGAGGAAGCGAATACCTTAAGGGTGTTGATATACCTGTATTTCTAGAGAGTTCGCCTGAGGAGACTAAGGCGCGCCGCATTAAGAGAGGACGTGACGAAAACGCCGCAAGCCCTTTCATATGCCACGTGGTAGAATTGGAGCAGGAAAAGCTTGATTTACAGGGTAAAAATGCGCGTATCGTAGTTGGAAAGGATGGCAAAGTCTATGAACAATAAACCTATGCTTAATGCATATCCTGACAGTCTGGGCGGTAAGCTTTCCGATATCGCAGCGCTGCTAAAAAAGAAGGAAATGCAGGACACATTTTCATCATTTTATATTCTGCCAAGCCTGTATCATTCGGATTTGGACCGCGGATTTTCGGTCGTGGACTACAATCTGAATGAGGAGCTTGCGACAATAGAGGATTTATCGCAATTGAAGGAGCTGGGGATTGACTTAAAGCTTGACTTTATTTTAAACCATGCTTCGGCACAGTCACCACAGTTCAAGGATCTTGTGGAAAAGGGCGATGAGTCTGAGTACCGCGACTTTTTCATAGACTGGAACAAATTCTGGGAAGGTCATGGAGTCATGACAGATGAGGGCTACATACAGCCTGATGAGTCATGCTTAAAGCAGATGTTTTTCAGAAAGCCGGGGCTTCCGATTCTCATGGTTGAGTTTCCGGATGGACGAAGAGTGCCATACTGGAACACATTTTACCAGGAGGTGCATGGCAGAGAGTATCTGGGACAGATGGATTTAAATATAAAGTCAGAAAAGGTGTGGGATTTCTATCGTGAAACACTTAAAAAAATAGCATCCTACGGTGCGGCTATCGTGAGACTCGATGCATTTGCCTATGCGCCTAAGGCACCGGGAAAAAAGAATTTTCTGAATGATCCTGAGACCTGGGAATTTCTACAGCAGATTCACGAGCTTGCAGCACCGCTTGGACTGACTCTGCTGCCTGAAATACACGCGGCATATGAGGAAAAAATATACAAAACTCTTGCAGATAAGGGCTATGCCACATATGATTTCTTTTTACCGGGACTGATAATTGATGCGATTGAGAACAGGAGAGCAGATTATCTGGCGAAATGGGCGCGTGAGATTGTGGAAGATAAAATCTCAACAGTCAATATGCTTGGCTGCCATGACGGCATACCTCTTCTGGATTTAAAGGGTCTGCTTCCGGAGGATGATATACGCTCGCTTATAGATTTGATTGTATCTCGTGGCGGCATGGTCAAAAATCTTCACGGACAGAAGAATATATATTATCAGGTCAATGCCACATATTACAGTGCGCTTGGTGAGTCTGACAGCAAAATGCTTCTGGCACGTGCCATTCAGATGTTTATGCCGGGCAAGCCGCAGGTATGGTATCTTGACCTCTTTGCAGGCAAAAATGACCATGACGCCGTAAGACGCGCCGGAGAATCAGGACACAAGGAAATTAACAGAACAAACCTTAGTGCCTCCGATATCAGGGAGGCACTAAAAAAGGATGTTGTTGCAAAGCAGCTTGAGCTGCTTCGCATGAGAAATACACATAAGGCATTTGAGAAGGGAGCTGTCATCACAGTAGCAGAAGAAGGACCAAAGCTCTCAATCCGTTATGATAATGGTGAAGCATATGCGCTTCTAACGGTGGATTTTGAAGCCGGAGCGTATGAGATAGAGCTGAGCTGATGAAATCAGATTACTCATACATAATGTGTTTAGCAGATGTGCAAACTCACAATCGAAAAAACGATTGTGAGTTTTTTTATGAGAACAATCATTTAATCGGCTCGTAAAAGTATCGGCTATAAGGTATAATGATTACTATACAAAATCAGTAGAGCATTTAAAAGATGATACGAGGTGATAAAGGCTAATGGAATACGAGCACATAACCCACTCCTTTAAGCCTGTCTATGACGAAAACAGCCGGATCCTCATCCTCGGCACGCTCCCATCCGTAAAATCCAGGGAAAACAATTTCTATTACGGACACAAGCAGAACCGTTTCTGGAAGCTGCTTGCGTATCTATTGGATGAACCGGTGCCGGAGACGATAGATGAGAAAAAATATATGCTGTTTAAAAATCATATAGCTATATGGGATGTGATACAAAGCTGTGACATCAAGGGTTCGAGCGACAACAGCATCAAAAACGTCGAACCGACAGATATAAGGAAAATTCTTGCCACAGCCGATATAAAGCAGGTCATTGCAAACGGAAATAAAGCAGGGGCACTTTATAAGAAATATCAGCTTCCGCTGACAGGCATGGAGGCAGTCACGCTGCCGTCCACAAGCCCTGCAAATGCGGCATGGTCATTTGAAAGGCTATGCGAAGCATGGACACGGATACTTGTAAACCTTTAGAGATTTATATATAGAGGTAAAATTTACTTATGAAAACAATAGAATTTGATACACATTTTTACAAAAAGCTGTGGACACTCATGGTTCCGATAATGGTGCAGAATCTGATGCTGGCGCTGGTGGCGGTGGCAGATGCTTTCATGCTCGGAGGACTGGACCAGAACTATATGTCGGCAGTCTCGCTTGCCACACAGATACAGTTCATCCAGAACATGTTTCTATCAGCAGCTACAGCGGGCCTTGCAATACTCGGAGCACAGTATTGGGGCAAGCAGGACATAAAGGCGCTCGATGACATATTCGCTCTTGCAATCAGAATATGTGGCATAGTATCGGTGCTGTTTTTCGTGGCATGTGCATTTTTTCCACGATATCTGATGCTTATTTTCACAAACGAGCCGGTGCTTATAGATTATGGTGTAAGCTATCTGAAAATAGCTTCTTTTTCATATTTATTGACAGGTTTTTCGCAGTGTTATATAGTCATGATGAAGATATCAGAGCACGCGGGTACTGCGGCGGCAGTGAGCTCAATTACAGTGCTTATAAACATAATACTCAATGCCATATTTATCTATGGGGCATTTGGCATCGAGAGCATGAATGTGAGAGGAGCGGCACTCGCAACGCTTATATCAAGAGTAGTGGAGCTTATGCTTTCAATCACTTTTTCGTACAGACCGGGATATATCAGGCTTAAAATTAGAGAGCTTTTGGTGAGAAACAAGGAGCTGTCTGCAGATTTTATGAAGTGCTCCGGGCCGATTCTTGGAGCAAGCCTTGTATGGGGCATAGGCTTTACATCGTACTCTACATTTATGGGACACATGGGAACAGATGCGGCAGCAGCCAACTCCGTCGCAGCGGTTGTGCGTGATATCATTTGCTGTCTCAGTGCAGGTATATCAAGCGCTGCCGGCATCATGATAGGAAATGAGCTGGGCGCAGGAAATTTAAAGCGTGGAAAAGCATATGGCATCAGAATGGCAAAACTGTCATTTTTGTGTGGCGCTGTTATGACAGTGCTTATGGCGGTTTCAGCACCGGTGATTTTACATTTTGTAAAGCTCACACCGCAGGCAGCAGGGTATCTGAAGCAGCTGTTTGGTGTACTTGCCTTCTACATGATCGGACGCTCGGTAAATGAAATCATCATAAACGGTGTCTTTGGTTCGGGAGGAGATACGATGTTTGATATGTATTCTCTTGCTGTTACGATGTGGGGCATAGCGATACCGCTTGCGGTTGCAGGTACATATTTCCTGAACTGGCCGGTGGTTGTGGTGTATGCGTGCACCTGCGTGGATGAGGTTGGAAAGATACCATGGACACTCATACATTTTAAGAAATACAAGTGGGTAAAGGATTTGACCAGATAAGGGAAAGAGAAAAGGAAAAGGGGAATTATAATGCAGACGTTAAAGCTGTTGTTTTCAAAAATTACAGATGATAATCCTATATATGAGAAGAAGGATGTTGTTGAAAATATATTTGTGTTTCGTATTCTTTTGATATGGCATTTGCTATATACATTTGTATTCATACTTAACTGCCTTAATATATTTATTGTTGATAATAATATTTTTGTTAAAGGATATATATTATCCTGTATTCTTCTGCTGGTGTTTATTGTGCTGCTGATGATAGTTGGACCGGAGCAAGCCTGTGCAAAGTATCTGTGCATTTCAGAGGCAGGTTTTCTGGTGATGATAACGTGCTCGTCGCTTACATATCATATGATAATAGCTGTGATGTTACCGATTGTAATTGCAGGTGTATATTCATCAAAGCACCTGTCGAGATTTGCATTAGCTTTTTCGATTTTTAATATAGCGCTTAGTACATATGTGGGCTATTATTTTGGAGTGTGCGATGCAAATATGGTATTGCTTACTGCGACATCACTTGAGCATCTTCAAAAGGATGGAGTATTTTTGCTGAATGAGGTGAATAAAAATCCCGGGTTTACTCTTTTTATGTATTATGTTTTTCCGCGTTCGCTTATAGCAGTCGGATTTTACAGTGTCAGCAATGGTGTTAATAAAATGCTTCGAAGAACAATGGAAAAAGCGCACCGTATCAAGAAAGAGGCTGCAATGGATGACATGACCGGCCTTTACAATAAAAATAAGCTCCTTGATGACCTTGAAAAGCCAAAGGAGCCTGACCGAAAGGTAGCTGTCATATATTGGGATGTAAATCAGCTGAAGTTTGTGAACGATACATACGGACATGGGAAGGGAGACCGTCTTATAGCAAGAATAGCGGGAACCATCAGACTGGCTGCAGCAAATGATAATGATAATGTAAGAGTATACCGCTATGGAGGCGATGAGTTTATCATGATCATACCGGATGGGACTGAGGATGATGCACTTAGCTTTATTGAAAGATGGAATAAGATTATGGAACCAATCCAAAAGGACAGCAAAATTCCGATTTCCGCATCAGTAGGCTATGCCTGCGGCAGATACGCCGATATCAATAAGATTATCTGTGAGGCTGATGAGAAAATGTATGAAAACAAGCGTGTGCGCAGGGATTAGTAAAGCGAGATAACTGATTGTCTGTCAACAATCTCAACATCCATAATCTCACCGAAATTACAGTCTGCCTCATTGTCATGTATTTTCTTTAGGAGAAGCTCGGTTGCAAGCCGGGCTTTTTTTGGTACATTTTGTGATACCGATGTAAGCTTCGGTACGGTGTACTGGCATAGATTCAAATTATCATAGCCTATGACAGACAAATCTATCGGGACACGGTAACCGCCGAGACGCGCTCCTTCCATGATGCCGATAGCACATATGTCGGCAGTTGTTACCACTGCTGTGATTGGTGCCTTACCACTTGCAATGGCACGGCCGGCCTCGACACCACCCTCATATGAAGGCGAATAGCTGAAAATATATTCAGGCCGGAAAGGAATATGACTGTCCTCCAAAGCTTTTTTGTATCCGTTAAAACGTTTGGTGAGGACGATATTTCCCTCATAATCAGCTACAAATGCAATCTCAGTGTGCCCGTGATTTATCATATATTTGGTTGACAAATATAAGCCCTTTTCATCATCAGATATTACATTTATGAGATTAGGGTGAGAGTAATTGCTGTCAAAGGTTGCAATAGGGCAGTTGGCCGCATCCATCAGCTTTTCAAGATTTTGGGTAGAGGTGGGGAAAACCAGAATCATCCCATCGACATTCCAGTTCTTAACCAAAGATAATATGTCAGAGCTTCTGGATACTGATTGAAGCATGGTGAAGTATCCGTTTTTGTGAAGCTCTGTCTCTATTGTACCAATCATAGTACTGACATACGGGTTCTCAAAATAATTGTATCCTGAAGCATAATCCTTATCCTCCAGAAATGTAACAACTCCGATAATGTGTGAGGAATTGTTTGAAAGACTTCTTGCATTCATATTCGGAACATAATTATATTCCTCTATAATTGAATTGATTTTATCCCTTGTTTTCTGTGAAACACGGCTTGTCTTTTTGTTGATTACGTTTGAGACGGTCATTGTGCTCACACCTGCCATTTCGGCAATATCCTTAAGTGTCATACAAAACTCCATTTCAGAATTACTATTTTTACTATAAAAGTTTATGCATAAAAACGTAAGAAGTATATACATAAACAATGATGAGTTTATATATAAACCAAATATGATTTGAAATATAGGTTTATAAATTACATTAAGTATACATTTTTATTGAGGAAATAGCAATTAGTTTTGAGAATATTTATGTATAAGACAGTTTTAACTGTTAAAAATGCACAAAAAATATACGGAAATAATATGAAAAATGATGAAAAAACAAAAAACCATTGACGAATGTACAAGGCAGTGTTAGATTATAGTTAGATTTAGCGCTAAACTAATTTGGACGAAAAAAAGATATTGAATTACGAAAGTGAGGATTTCTATGAAAAAGAAACTTATTGCAACGGTTATGGCAGCTACAATGGCAGTGACAGCACTTACAGGCTGTGGCAGCTCATCGTCTTCATCAGCTAAAAAGGACATAAAGGTACCAACAGAGCCATTTGGTGATACAGTTAAGTACGATCCTTCGGTTGAGATTAATGATGGAAAGGACGTCTCAATTGACCTGTGGGAGTGGGGAAGCGATGAATTATTTCAGGAGATTATTGACAGATACACAGCTATTCATCCTAATGTAACGATAAACCTGGTGGATAATCCATGGGAAGATTACTGGACAAAGCTTCCTTTGGCACTCGATGGTGAGAACGGTCCGGCACTCTTCAATGTACATAACAGCTATCATGAGAATCTTATCAACTATATGGCTCCGCTTGATATTCCTGTTGAGGATTTGGAGCAGGACTTTAATGGAGTAAACGCCCATGTGATTGATGGTAAGGTTTATTACATTGATTACGGAATGATGACAGGCTCTGTTTATTACAACAAGGAGATGTGGAAGGAAGCCGGACTAACAGATGATGATATTCCAAAGACCTGGGATGAAATGATTGAGGTAGCAAAGAAGCTCACAATCAAGGACGGAGACAAAATAGTCCAGGCCGGACTCAATTTCAATAATGATTTCCACCAGAATTACCTGCTGGGTCTTAATTATCAGCTTGGTGAAAACTTATTCCAGGAGGATGGAAAGACACCTAATGTCAATTCAGATGCCATGAAGAAGGTTATGCAGATGCTCGTTGATATGTATGACAAGGATCAGATTGGTTCAAAGGATTTTGGCGAGAACTGTGCAGACAGCTTTGGACAGGGACAGTCGGCAATGGTTATTCAGTGGGGACATTACTACAATACACTTAAGACCACATGGAGCGATATAGATTTTGGCGTATTTGAAATTCCTACATTTGACGGAAATCCATATGCATACAATAGATATAACGGTGAGTCAACATTCGGTGTAAACAAAAAAGCACCAAAGGATCAGCAGGCAGTTGCACAGGATTTTGTAAAGTTTTTCCTCTGCGATGATGAGTCTCAGGTAGATTTCAATCTTGCCATGAGTACCTTCCCTGCAAAGAAATCCCTTGCAGACAATGAGGAAATACTTAAAAACCCATCGCTTAAGGTACTTTCAGAGCACATTGACCACTACATCTGGCCGGGTCCGATGCCTTCATGTGTTGAGGAGGATATGAAAAAGGCCGGAGAGGACATATTCTACAATGGAGTGGATATTGATACAGCTTTAGACAAGGCACAGGCTGATATTATAAAGGATATGAAGAACAGTTCATTCCAATCAGTCGAGAATCTATATGAGTTTGCAAAATAACAGGTAAAGATTCACTACGGAGGATTATTAATGTTTAAAAAATCACATCCATTACAAAGTAAGAGTGAAATAATTTTAAGAAACATAGTTGTTGTAGCTATGGTAGCTTTCTTTACAATATTTTTGATAATACCGATTGGTATAGCATTTGCAGGAAGCTTTCATGAGTGGAATCCGTTAAGCGGAACATACAAGTTTTTGGGTCTGGAAAATTATAAGCAGGTGTTCACGAGCAAATTGTTCGGCAAATCAATGTTCAATACCGTAATTTTTTCGGTAGTTGTAATTGTTTTCAGAGTCGGTCTGGGACTGGGAATCGCGTATGCTATTTATTCAACGCTTATAAAGCATAAGAGCTTTTTCAGGGCAGTTTACTATATGCCTGTAGTAACGCCTATGGTTGCAGTGGCATTTGTATGGAAGTTCATGTACAATCCACAGATTGGAACCATCAACAAAATATTCGGGCTCGATATCAACTGGCTGATGAATCCCAAAACTGCTCTGATTGCAGTAATTATAATGACCATCTGGAAGGATTTTGGATATGCGGTTGTCATGTATATGGCAGGCCTGTACTCACTTCCGGCAGATGTCATGGAGGCAGCGCAGGTTGACGGAGCGAGTGGCTGGCAGAAATTCAGATACATTACATTGCCATTGCTTAAGCCTATGACACTTTTTGTAGTCATTACATCAATTATTTCGTATATCCAGGCATATGTTCAGATACTCATCATGACAGAGGGTGGACCGGGAACATCAACATATCTGGCTTCTTACATTATTTACGATGAGGCCTTTGTCAAATACAACTTTGGATATGCATCAGCACTTTCATTTGTGCTTTTTGTGATTACCGCAGTGCTTACCGTGCTTTCTTTCAAAGTATCGGGCAAGGAAGAGTAGGAGGAGAATATCATGAGAAAAAAAGTAAGCAGTATAGTTTTAAATGTATTCCTTCTATTATTGGGCATTGTTACAGTTTATCCGTTTATATGGATGCTATGCTCATCATTTAAGCAGAATAAGGAAATAATGGCGTTGCAGCAACATCTGCTTCCACAAGAGTTTACAATAGACAATTACATCAGCATGAATTCGCATTTCAATTTCATGAGATTCTTTGGAAACAGTTTGTTTATCACGATTGTTGTAACCCTGCTTGTGGTATACACCAGTACAATCTGTGGCTTTGTATTAAGCAAATATAAGTTTAAGGGCAGAAATATCCTGTTTGGCTTTGTATTGGCTACTATGATGATTCCATGGTGTGTAACAATTATTCCAAAATACACGATGATCCAGAAATTCGGATGGATGGACAGCTATAAGGCACTTATTATTCCGGCTATGTTCAGCGGATTTGGAATATTTATGATGAAGCAGCACATTGAGACCATCCCTGATGAGATTATTGAAGCTGCCAGAATGGATGGCGCTAATGAGTTTTATATCTTTCACAGGATTATATTTCCGATGGCAAAAAACGGAATTTCAAGTATAGCTATTTTTCAGTTCCTGTGGACATGGGAAGACTATCTGTGGCCTTATCTTGTAATCAATACCAAGGAAAAGCAGCTATTGGCAGTGGGTCTTAAGATGTTTAACGGACAGTATTCAACAGATTATGGCGCACTTTTTGCGGCAACGGCAATATCTATCATACCTGTTTTACTGATATATCTGTTCTTCCAGAAGCAGTTTATCGCAGGAATTGCTGCATCGGCTGTCAAGGGATAGCGTAATTTATATGAGAGGGAGTATTTCATGCAGGAAATATACAGAGTAAAGACAAGTCCGGTGGCATTATCGGACAATATGATAATAGGTGAAAAATACAGGATTACATTCCTGACAGAAGCGCTTGTCCGTCTGGAATACAGTGAAGATGGCGTATTCGAGGATAGGGCAACACAGACAGTATTGTTCAGGGATTTTCCAAAGACCGGCTATCATGTGGTGCGTAACGCTGATGGAATTGAGGTTCATACATCAATGCTGCACCTGATATATAATGAGAAGGAGTTCTCATCACACGGACTGAGTATACAGATTAAGGGAAACCTGAGCGCATATCACAGCATCTGGCATTATGGTGAGAAGGTGCATGATTTGCAGGGTACAGCGCGTACACTTGATGACGTAAACGGAGAGGTTGAGCTTGGACACGGAGTCGTTTCACGCTTTGGATATTCAATTCTTGATGACAGTAAATCACAGATTTTACTTGACGATGGATGGATTGAGCCAAGAAAAAAAGGTGTGTCTGATTTGTATTTCTTTGGATATGGACATGATTATAAACAGGCGCTCAATGATTTTTACAGGCTTTGCGGCAAGACTCCGATGCTTCCGCGATATGCACTGGGAAACTGGTGGAGCAGATATTATAAATACTCAGAAGAAAGCTATATGGAGCTGATGGACAAATTCGATGAAAAGAATATCCCATTCACGGTAGCAGTAATAGATATGGACTGGCATCAGGTTGATGTGGACCCTAAATACGGAAGCGGCTGGACAGGATATACCTGGAACAAAAAGCTTTTCCCGGATCCGAAGCGCTTTCTTGGAAAGCTCCATGACAGAGGAATGCATACTACCTTAAACGTACACCCTGCGGATGGTGTGCAGGGCTGTGAAGAAATGTATGTTGATATGGCGAAGGAAATGGGCGTGGACTATGAAAAGGAGGACCCGGTTGTATGCGATCCGGCAAGCCCAAAGTTTATGGATGCATATTTTAAGTATCTTCACCATCCGAGAGAGGCTGAAGGTGTGGATTTCTGGTGGATTGACTGGCAGCAGGGCAGCAACTGCAAGGTTGAAGGATTGGATCCGCTATGGATTTTTAATCATTTTCATTATCTCGATAATAAAAGAGACGGTAGGCGTCCAATGACATTTTCGCGCTATGCAGGTCCGGGAAGCCATAGATATCCGATTGGATTTTCGGGAGATACACATATTACATGGGAGTCGCTTGATTTTCAACCGTATTTTACAACGACAGCGACAAACATCGGATATGGATGGTGGAGCCATGATATTGGCGGACATATGCTTGGCTACAAGGATGATGAGCTGACAGCCAGATGGACACAATATGGTATATTCTCTCCGATAATGCGTCTGCACAGCTCATGCAGCGAATTTAACGGCAAGGAGCCGTGGCGATTTAAAAAAGAGACTGAGGAAGCGATGGAGGCGGCGCTCAGACAGAGGCATTGTATGATTCCGTATCTGTATACCATGAACTATCGCAGCTATGCCGAGAATATGCCGCTGATTGAGCCTATGTATTATGAGTATCCTGAAAATGCAGAGGCTTATGAGGTAAAGAATCAGTATTTCTTTGGCAGCCAGCTTATGGCAGCACCTGTTACAACTCCACGTATTAAGGGACTTAATGTGGCAAAAACCAAAGTATGGTTCCCGGAGGGCATCTGGTATGATATCTATACAGGCATGCGCTATGATGGTGGAAGAATGCTGGAGATTTACAGGGATTTGAGCAGCATACCGGTGTTTGCGAAGGCGGGAGGCATACTTGTGTGTGCGGATGCTGATGAGCTTGATGCAAGATCTGTTATCAAAAATCCTGATGTATTATGTGTCAGAGTATTCCCGGAGGCTGATGGAGAGTTTGAGCTATATGAGGATGACAATGAATCTTGCGGATATGTGGATGGCAGATGTGTAACCACAGCTATGAAATATTTTGCGGATGAGGACAAGCTTGTCATTTCTCCGGCAGATGGCGATACATCATTAATACCTGAAAAAAGAACCTATAAGCTTGTCTTTGAGAGAAGAACCGAGGAAGCAGCCGGTAATGTAAAGGTATCAGTGGACGGTAAAGAGGTCTGGGCAAAGAATGAATATGATAAAGAAAACAGAAAGCTCACCGTTACTGTAAATGCATCGATAGCAAGCAAAATAAGCGTTGCAATATCGAAAGACACAGTAGCGCTTGATAATCAAATCGAAAAAAGATGCTTTGATTTCCTGAATCAGGCAGAGATAGGCTTTGTGCTAAAGGATGAAATCTACGGTCTTATTACATCAGGCAAGAAGACAACAGTGATTTTATCAGAGCTCAAGGCAAAGGAGCTTGATACAGAGCTGTATGGTGTATTGACAGAGATACTTACAGCCTGAGGCTAATGATTTTAAATTTGTATTTTGTAGAAAGTTGCTGGCTACGCTGTTAGATGTGAACAGTAACAGTCACCGGTCATACTAGGTGTGACCGGTGACTTTCTTTGTTGTAAAAATTAAAAATGGATGATACTATTATAGTAAACAGAAGTATTTTTATAAGAAACATCAGGAGAAACACTATGAACAATTGGGACAGAATGAGAGCGGGAAAGCTCTACAATGCAGACAGCGCAGACATAGCAGGCTACCATGAAAAAGGTATGGGGCTGTGTGACAAATTCAACCGTACACCGATTTGGATGAAGAAGCGCAAGCAGCGTATTTTGGAGAAAATGATACCATCTGCAAAGGATGGTGGTGCATGCATCTTTGCACCATTTTACTGTGAGTATGGTGTAAATATCCACTTTGGCAAGGGCTGCTTTGTAAACTACAAATGTACATTTCTGGATTGCGCACCGATTGAGCTGGGTGACGGAGTATGGGTTGGAGCAAATGTCACTATTGCGACACCTTGCCATCCGTTTTTGTCAGAGGAACGCCTGCCGCAGGAATATCCGGACGGCTTCCATGACCTTGAATATGCAAAGCCTATAAGGATTGGTGACGGAAGCTGGATATGCTCGAGTGCTACAATCTGTGGCGGTGTCACAATCGGAAAGAACTGCATAGTGGCAGCAGGTGCAGTTGTAAACCGCGATATACCCGATAACTGTATCGCAGCAGGCGTGCCGGCAAGGGTGTTGCGCAAGCTTGACGAGCAGGATCGCATGAATGTGTGGGACACTTACATGAAAAATGAGGTGCCGTTGTCGCAGAGGGAAAGAGAGCGGTAGTTATTGACCAACATACCAATGAATGGTACTATAGTAACAACAATGAAACGGCTCGAAACTATATAATTCAAGGGAGGATTATGCAATGGGAAATTCATATAAGAACTGTAAAATACAGGACAACACAGCAGAGCTGATCTACGAGAACGGCAGTCTGTTTGTTACCATATTTGAAAACAACATAGTGCATGTTGCACAAAAACCCGGCATCGAAAGTGTTGCAATAGAGAAGGGCTTTATTCCGAAGGCTGCCACACCGGACGTAACAAGCAAGGATACGTCTGATGCCAAGGGGACCGCAGCAGAAGCCGGTGTAAGCGATGCAGCAGTTAAAGCAGTCATCCGCGCAAGGGATATTACTGTATATGTGAAGGATAACGAGAAGCTTGATATTTATTACAAAGGGAAACTTGTGCTTTCAGATTATGAAAAAGCACGCAAAAAGAGTGAGAAGAATCCGTACGAGGATCTTGCCATCGCAGAGCTTGAGGGACATACTGTCGGAAAAGATGAAGAAAAAACTGACTCTGTTACTATCATCAAAAAGCTTGGAAAGGATGATGCTATTTACGGTCTGGGAGATAAGCCGGGATGCCTCAACAAGCGTGGATATTCATATGTAAACTGGAATACGGATGATCCTGCGCCACATGTGGACAGTTTCAAATCGCTGTACAAATCCATACCATTTTTTATCGTGTTGGGCGATGAATATTGCTATGGAATTTTTGCGGATAATACCTACAAGCCCCTCCGCATCCTTGCCATGCCATAGGCAAGACAATGAGCGCCAGTACCTTCAGGAGCAAGCCTCTCCGATACGCTTAAAGACTGGAAGTCGTGCTTCCTTAAAAGAAAGGACGCCCTCAGGCCGTTACCGACGCCCCCCGGACACGCCTGGCAGGACGGGCACGCCCCTTTTTGCCTTCCGCCGGGTCATCCAGCTCCGGCAGGGCCCCGCCTGCGATGGCCCACAGATAGAGCGACGCCAGTGAACCATAGGGCGAGAAACGTCGGCGGTACCGTTCAAAGCGCTCTCGCGGCATCTCTTTGTGCCGGTAGAGCATGCGCAGACCGCGCCGGATGGCCAGATCGTCATAGCTCAGGATGTTTGGCCGCTGCAGGGAGAACAACAGCAGCATCTCGGCCGTCCAGACACCTATGCCCCGCAGGGCGGCAAGACGGCGGCAGACTTCGGCATCGTCCAGAGCGGCCATGCCCGGCAGATCCAGCTCCCCGTCCACCACCTGCCGGGCGATGCCGCGCATGTAGTCCACCTTGCGCGCGGAAAGCCCCAGTGCCTGCAAGGCGGCCGGAGGCTGGGCCAGCAGGGCCTGCGGTGTGACCTCCCCCAGCAGGGCGCACAGGCGTCCCCAGACCGTGCGCTGGGCAGCCATGCTGATCTGCTGGCCTGTGATGGCATGCATCAGGGCCTGGAAAAGATCCGGCATGACCTCCCGCCGCACCGGGCCGATGGCCTGCATGGCCGCTGCCAGTTTTTTGTCCTTGCGCGCCAGATACTCCACAGCCGCCTGATCGTAGTGGAAAAAGTTCCCTTCCGACATCACTCCGCTTCTCCTGTCCGGCCGGCCTTTTCCGGCCATCCCTCCTGTTCTCCTGATGCCACAGCACGGGACAAAGCGACACCCTTCTCAAAAGATGGAACGAGCTCTCCATTTGCCGGGGATGCCGCTGCCGATACATCAACGATAAGAGAGGGCCTGCCCCGGCATGAGCCGTCACCACGCTTGCCCCCGTATCCCGGCACCGCCCCGGACGTCCGGAGGAGCCGGACGCCTTTTGCCCCAAAACAAAAAAGGACGGGAAATGATCCCGTCCTTTTTTACTGTCATTGCCTGCCGGCTAGTTCTTCAGGCTGTGGATGGGGGCCGGGATACGGCCGCCCAGGCCGATGAAGGCACTGGCGTCGCCCTTGGGCACGGGGATGATGGCCGCCTTGCCCAGCAGGCCGCCGAAGCTCACTTCCTCGCCCACGCCCTTGCCGGGCACGGGGATGACGCGCACGGCCGTGGTCTTGTGGTTGATCATGCCGATGGCCATTTCGTCGGCGATAAGGCCGGAAATGGTGCTGGCCGGGGTATCGCCGGGGATGGCGATCATGTCCAGGCCCACGGAGCAGACGCTGGTCATGGCTTCCAGCTTTTCCAGGCTCAGCAGGCCGGAGGTGGCCGCCGCCTCGATGCTGGAGTCTTCGGAAACGGGGATGAAGGCGCCGGACAGGCCGCCCACGGAAGAAGAGGCGAAGGCGCCGCCCTTCTTCACGGCATCGTTGAGCATGGCCAGCACGGCCGTGGTGCCGGGCGCACCGATGCTGGACAGGCCCACGCTCTGGAAGATCTCGCCCACGCTGTCGCCCACGGCCGGGGTGGGAGCCAGGGAAAGGTCGGCCACGCCGAAGGGCAGGCCCAGACGCTGGGCCACTTCGTTACCGATCATCTCGCCCACGCGGGTCACCTTGTAGGCCGTGCGCTTGATGACTTCGGCCACGTCCAGCAGGGTCATGGGCTTGCCGCCGTTGCGGCTGTGCTCCAGGGCACGGTCGATGGCCTTCTTGACCACACCGGGGCCGGAGACACCCACGTTGATGACCACGTCGGGCTCGCCCACGCCCAGGTAGGCACCGGCCATGAAGGGCACGTCCTGCGGGATGTTGGCGAAGACCACCAGCTTGGCGCAGCCAAGACCGCCGCGGTCGGCCGTGGCCTGGGCCACCTTGAGGATCTGTTCGCCCATCAGGGCCACGGCATCCATGTTGATGCCGGAACGGGAAGAGGCCACGTTGATGGAGGAGCAGATGCGGTCCGTGGTGGCCAGGGCTTCGGGCAGGGCCTCGATGAGGGCACGGTCACCGTTGGCGAAACCTTTTTCCACCAGGGCGGAGAAACCACCCAGGAAGTCGACGCCGGCTTCCTTGGCCGCTTCGTCCAGGGCCTGGCAGACGCGCACCATGCCGTCGGGGCCGAAGGGGGCCCCCACCACGGCGATGGGGCTGACGCTGATACGTTTGTTGACCACCGGGATGCCGTACTTGTCGCCCACTTCGTTGCAGACGTTGACCAGCTGGGAGGCATAGCGGTGCAGCTTGGCTTTGACGTTGCCGGTGAAGAGGTCGATGTCGTGGCTGACACAGTCGAACAGGCTCACACCCAGGGTCACGGTACGCACGTCCAGATGCTCGTTGCGGAGCATGTTGAGCGTATTGATAACTTCGCGTTCAGAAAGCATGGATATTCCTTATGATACTTGCGGAGGCGGTCCTGCCGCGCTCCGGGACGGACGGGATCCTAGAAGGAGCCGATAC
>OGYE01000758.1_pt1 | contig 21176 bp, 19 predicted proteins | sample 1576471 | NCBI WGS metagenome assembly OGYE01 (sample SAMEA3541532, study PRJEB24748) | human gut metagenome | biome: human gut; feature: human-associated habitat; material: faeces | place: China | collected 2012
TTATTTATAAAAAATGCCAAAATAAATGTTTCACGTGAAACATTTAGTAGATTTACCGGCGAGTTCGAAGCGCTGGAACTGCGTGACGGCGACAAGTCCCGTTATCTGGGCAAGGGTGTCACCAAGGCAGTGGAGAACATCAATACCATCATCAACGAGATTCTGGCGGGCATGGATGCCTCTGACATCTACGCTGTGGATAAAGCAATGATCGATGCAGACGCGACGGTATTGCAACAGACGCCGACAACATGGCGGCTGCCATCATTAAGACCGTCAAGGGCGTAAGCGACGAGAGCGTACTCAAGGCTGAAATACAGGGCGACGACCTCGTTATCACACCGCTGGCCGACGGCACTGCCGTGATAACAATACAAGTGAACTCTAACGGTAAGCTGGCCGAGACAACCGTAAGCGTGACCATAGCCGAGGCAACGGGCATCAGCGGCGTTGACGCAGAGGGCGCAACCGAGGTGTCACGCTTCACGCTCGACGGCAAGAAGCTTGATGCTCCGCAGCGGGGCATCAACATCGTGCGCATGAGCGACGGCACAATTAAGAAGGTAATCGTGAAGTAAGGCCTGACGGTAACTCTTTTTTCACAAAAACTCTCTCTAAAAGAGGCGCGGCGGACGTAAATCCCTACCAGCGCCTCTTTCCGTTTATCCCGACGCAACGCCATGTTTACATAGCATCGCTATCAACTAACTGATTATCAAAGGATTAGACCAAGAATGCATCACGCCGTGCAAAAGACATCCTTTTACGTTGCGAAAGGTTGCCTTTTACACGATGACAGGCGGCCTTTCGCGGCGCAAAAGGCCGCCTATTGCAAAACCGCTGAAAATCAACGACTTGCAAAAAGGCACAAAGTAGTTAAATAATGAAAGACTTATTTCTTAAAGAATGTAAAGAAAACGGGTTGAAGTTTTTTTACAGCCATCTTGCCGTAAAATGCAGCATAACAGCAGATAACATGTTTTACGCCATAGTTTGGCACGCTTTTTGCACACCCACAAAAGATGTAAACAGACTTTGTTTTCCGCCTTTTTTTCATTAACTTCGCAAACGAAAAATTTGAACCCCTCAAAATACTATCACTGAAACCATCAAACATGAACAAGCTGAAGATATTTGCCATTGCCCTCATGACGTTTGCGGCCGGCATACCCGCCAGCGCGGACAACGACAACAACGGCAAAGAAGAACAATATGAAGAAATAGACAACTTCGACTTCCTCTACGACAACGAGGCGTATGACGAAGACTACCAATTCTCACAGATAGACGACGTTCTTAGCGAGGCGTTCTCACACCTCGGGGCGCGTTACCGCATGGGGCACTCTGGCCCCAACTCCTTCGACTGCTCAGGCTTCACGAGCTACGTGTTCAAGAACATGGGCATCGACCTCAACCGCACGTCGCGCTCACAGTACACCCAAGGCGAGGCCGTAGACAAGGACAAGCTGCGCACGGGCGACTTGGTGTTCTTCACTGGTTCGAACTCGCGCGGCCCCATAGGGCACGTGGGCATCGTGGTTGACGTTGACCCGATAAGCGGCAGCTTCAACTTCATCCACGCCAGCATAAAGGGCGTCAAGGTGAGCAACTCGAACGAACGTTACTACTCACGCCGCTACGTGGGCGCGCGCAGGGTGATGGAATAACGGGCGGGAAACCGCAGCCAACCAAGAGCCGGGAATTAAGGCAGCATGTGTTCATGCATGACAGTGATGCGCATTTCTTAATTCCCGGCTCTTGATTTTTTATCAACAACATAAAACTTGACCAGCCATGAAACCCACTTTCATCTTGTCATTCCTTTTGTGCGTGACCACGCTCGCGGCCGCTTGCACGCCGTCAACCCCCGGCGCAAAGAAGTCCGCAACGGGCAATGACGCCAGACAGGCGGCCGACAGCACCGACTACGCTCCGCAACCCTCAGCGGCCGACACGCTGACCGTAGCGATGACGGGCGACATCATGATGGGCACAACCTACCCAAGCAACGCCCTGCCCGCCGCAGGAGGCTCAAAGCTGTTCGCCGACGTGAAAGACATACTCGCCCAAGCCGACATAGCCACCGGCAACCTTGAGGGCGCAATATGCGACACTTCGTTCCAAAGGGACACCAGGAAGTCAGCCGACTCTTACTTCTTCCGCATGCCCCCAACCATGGCCCCGCTGCTTAAAGAAGCTGGATTCGACTATCTCTGCATGGCCAACAACCACACGATGGACTTCAAGCTGGCCGGCGTGAAAGCGACAGAAAGCACACTCGACAACCTCGGCATTGAATATTCAGGGATAAACGGGCGCAAAGAATGCGCCATAGTAGAGCGCGGAGGGGTGAAATACGGCTTCTGCGCGTTCGGGCACAACTCGTACACGCTGAAGCACAACAACCTGGACAAGGTAAAAGACATCCTTGACAGCCTCAACAGCAAGGCCGACATCATCATCGTGTCGTTCCATGGCGGAGGCGAAGGCAAGGCCTTCAGCCACCTGCCTTACGGCAAGGAGAAATACATCGGGGAAGACCGCGGCGACTTTTTTTATGCCGTGCATAAAAACTTCTCTTTGCCGTGTCTCGATGGCCGGAGGGAAAAGTTGACCGGCTGTGATAAAATGAAAAAGAAGGGAAGGGAAGAAAATGGACGAGCGGATAAAGCCTACGGCGCACTACCATCTGCCGGGACTTTTTGAGTTTTACGAATTTTACCGCGTGTTTCTGCCACTGTTTTATGAGCACCGGGAATGGTTTTACGACTGGTGCGACATCGGTTCGATCTACGGCGCGCCGGCAGACTGCCTCTGGGACGGCGGACGCACCGGGTACGGGGACGATGATCCGCGCGAGGTGCTCTCGCTGCTGCGCGAATACGGCATTTCGGCGCGGCTCACGTTCAGCAATTCCCTCCTGCGGGAGGAGCATCTCTCGGATAAAAAGTGCAGCGGTCTCTGCGCGCTTTTCAATGAGAGCGAAACGCCGCGAAACGGCGTCATCGTCCATTCGGAGCTGCTGCTCGCCTATCTCCGGCGGCGGTATCCCAAGTTGTATTTTGTGTCCTCTACGACCAAGGTGCTGACGGATTTCCGGGACTTTCGGAAGGAACTCGAGCGGGAGGAGTTTTCGTATGTTGTGCCGGATTTTCGCCTGAACCGGAGGTTTGACCGGCTCGGCATGCTCCCGCAGGCGGAAAAGGACAAGGTGGAGTTCCTCTGCAACGAGTGCTGCGATTTCGGCTGCGCCGAGCGGCGGGCATGCTACGAAGCCGTCAGCCGCCAAAACCTTGGCGAGGATGCGCCGGAGCACCGCTGCGCCGCGCCCGACGGCGCGCAGGGCTACCGGTTTTCCAAGGCTATGAAGAATCCCGGCTTCATCGGCGCGGCGGACATTCGGGATATATATCTTCCCATGGGATTTTCCCATTTCAAGATCGAGGGCCGCACCCTCGGCAGCGCAGTGCTGCTGGAGTTTCTGCTGCACTACCTGACAAGACCCGAATACCACCTCCCGGTCCGCGAGGAAATCTATCTTGACGGCATGCTCGATCTCTTTTAAAAAGAAGCGGAGAACGCGGGGCGCGGCGGGGGATCGACCGGGCTGCTTTCCCGAAATTTTACAAAGAATTATGACGAGGGAAAAGCGTGTAAATTTCTTGTAAAAAATGTTCTTGCACTTTTTACGATGTTGTACTATAATCACGACAAAAACCGGTATGCAGTCTCCGGTTTTGTTACTTTTATCCGAAACGGGTGTGGGGTATGGCATCTTTCAGCGCTGTTATAGAGCATCTGCACGAAGTGAATCTTGTCTCCATGCTGGTGCGCTTTGCCATCGCACTTCTCGGCGGCGGCATCATCGGCATGTCCCGCGGTAAGCGCCAGCACGCCGCCGGACTGCGCACGCATCTTCTTGTGTGCATCGGCGCGGCGTCCGTTATGATGACGAGCTTGTATCAGGCACAGAATCTCGGTGTGCCGGGCGATGCGTTCCGTATGCCGGCGCAGGTCGTGAGCGGTGTCGGCTTCCTCGGCGCGGGCAGCATCCTCGTCACCGGCAAGCGCCACGTCACCGGCCTTACGACCGCCGCGGGCCTGTGGGCCTCGGCGTGCATGGGCCTTGCCGCGGGCGCGGGCTTCTATGAGGGCGCGCTGATGATGTGCGTGCTCATCTATGTTGTGCTCGTTTCTCTCAACAAGCTCGATTCGACCCATGTGAAGGCGTCGCGGGTGATGAACGTATATGTGGAGCTCAAGAGCGGTGTGCCGCTCAGCGCGCTGCTGCGCGCGGTCAAAAGCATGGGCATTCAAGTCAACGACATACAGGATATCGGCTCGCGCAGCGCGGAAACGCACGGATACATTCTGGAGCTGGAGATCATGCGGCCGGAACTGGGTCATATAGAGGCGGCCGAACAGGTTGCGAAGATCGAGCAGGTCGAGTTCTGCGAGGAAATGAAGGCGTAAAACGGTCAAACACCCTCACTCCGTGGAGGGGCTTGTTTGAGAGGCTGCGGCTCGCCGCAGCGCACTCGCTCCGCCCACACGCTTGCGATCTGATAAGTATTTTTGCCGACGCCACATGTCGCCGGCAAAAATGTTTTTAATTTTATTTGCTCCTGCGGGAGCAGACTCTGCGAGACAAAGAGACCGGCGGCTTTCCGAAAAGGAGAGCCGCCGGTCTGTATAATTTATAATATCCAGAAGAGCGCCGCGCCGAGGAACGTGCCGACGGCGTAGCCGAGCGCGCCGCAGATGAGACCCGGCGCAGTGAGCGCGTCGCAGCGCAGCTGCTTTGTGACCGCCGGGATAAACGCCGGGCCGTACAGCCCTGCCGTCATCGTGACGATGGCACAGTCCGCACCGATGCGGAAAATGCGGCAGAGCAGAAGATGCAGCAGCGCGGAGCATACGGTGATGGAGGCGAGCAGCGCGACCGTGTGCAGCAGATTCCCGCCGAGCGTCCCGAGATCGAGCGAGCTGGCAAGCGCGAACGAAAAAACGAGAATGAGATAATGTCCCGCGGCGGAATTTTCCTTCACATTCCGCACCTTCGGCACGAACGAGAGCGCAAGCCCGAGCGCCGTTCCCGCGATCATCACCGCCGGGACGAGCGGATCGGTGAGTGCGCCGCCCTTGACCTTCCATATCGCAAAGCCGATGACCGCGCCGACGAGCACGCATGCGAGCGAGAGGGCGAGATTTCGCACGATGCCGCGGTGGAAGCCGTTCCATTCGAGCGCGTCCACATTTTCCGCGCCGCCGTTCTCGCGCATGTAAGCGCCCTGCTTTGCGTGCCGGTCGAGAACTTTGGCGCAGAGAGGCTTCGCAAGCGTAAGGATGAATATGTAAAAGACCGTGCCGACGATCATATCGGAGAGATTGCCGATGGCGATCGTGTCGCCCGGCACGCCGAGAATGACGCCGATGGCGTTGAAGTTCGGCGAGCCGCCGGTATACATGCCCGCGGCCATCGCGGCAAGCTGCCGTCCCCACGGGAAGCCGGCCCCGAGCGTCCGTCCCAAAACCACAACAACGGCGCTCACGGCAAGCAGCAGAAGCGCAAACGAGATGAGCACCGGCTTTGCGAGCCGCCGCACATCGGCGAGATTTGTGCCGAACATCAATAGCGGAATGGCGAGCCCGATGCATACATAGCTGCCGATCTGCCCGACATCGGCGTTCAGCCGGACGTCCAGCCCGGCCTTCCGGCAGAGAAACGCCGCCACCGCGACGACAATGCCCCAGAAATACGCCATGGCGATCGTGCCGAATGTGCGCACGAGCCCCTTTTCCCGCTGCCGCAGGATAAGCACCGGCACGCCGAACACCGCGATAAGCTGCAAAACCGTAACGATCATGTTTATTCCTCCCCATAGCGTCGATTGACAAGGGCACACGCGGTTCTGCCAGGCGGAAATGCCCTCATACTGCGTCAAAGCTCTTGAGAATACACAAAGTATTCTCTGCGGCCTTTTCCTTGTCTGCGAGCATTTCTGCTCCGGCAGAACTGCTTCGCATCGGACAGCCTTGGATTTTCGAGGGATTTTTGTTCTTTTGGACGCAGGCGGGCTGTCGCCCGCCAAGGAGAAAAGGGCAAAAAGCACCGAAAAGGCTGGCTGTACGACGCATGGGTTTCCTGCCCGTCGATGGCTGATTTTCTCCGACGCACATGTCGCCGGAGGAAATGATTAATACTCTATTTGCGCCTGCGGGCGCAAACTCTGCGAGGCTTCTTCGACAGGCTGGCGAGTAGGCGGCATTGTAGCCGCTTATGGAAAATTTGTCAATGGGGCTGAGTATGCCGTATAGATATCCTGTGTGTTTTCTTCTTTTCAAACCTTCACCAAGTCATTATAATAAGAACGTCTGAATAAGGAGGAATAAACCATGAATACCGCATACTATCAGGGAAACCGGGAACGGCTCTATGCCATGATGCAGCCGGGTTCGCTTTTGATGCTTTTTTCCGGCGAAGAGGTTCGGAAAACGAACGACGAATATTACCCGTTTTTCGCGGATCGGAGCTTTGTCTACTTTACGGGGCTGAAGTGCAGGCAGGCGGTGCTGCTCGCGCTGAAAGACGCCGAGGGCAGTGTCGCGGAGCGGCTGTATCTGCTGCCGCCGGACGCTATTGCCGAGCGCTGGACCGGCACTCGGATCAAGCCGCAGGAAGCGGAAAGCGTTTCCGGCGTTAAGGACGTGCGCTTCATCGGCGCGCTGGAAACGGATTTTTCCGCGCTGGCGAACAGCGGAAACTACGGAGCCGTGTATCTCGACCTCTACCGCATCTCCCCCGCTGACATTGACCGCCCGGCGCACAGCTGGCGAAACGTGATCCAGCGGGAATATCCGTTCCTGCGTCTGGAAAACGCCAACATACTGATCCGCCGACTGCGGCTTATAAAGCAGCCCTGCGAGATCGAGGCGCTGCGTGAAGCCGAGAAGATCACCAAGGCGGGCATTCTGGCCATGATGCACGCTTCCCGCCCCGGAAAATATGAGTACCAGTACAAAGCGGATTTTGATTATGCGCTGGCGCAGTTCGGCCCGGACGGTCCCGGATTTCCTTCCATCATTTCCGCCGGGAAAAACAACTTCTGCATCCATTATTACAGCTACACCGGGCAGGCGCAGGACGGTGACATGATCCTCAACGATGTCGGCGCGCAGTACGACAACATGATCACCGACGTATCCCGCGGCTGGCCGTGCAACGGACGGTTCTCGCCTCGTCAGCGACTTTTGTACGAGTGCGTGCTGGCTACCTCGGACTATATGTTTTCGATCATTCGCCCCGGTATGCCCATGGAAGAGGTAGATGCCACGATCCGCCGCTACAACGCGGAGCGTCTGGTGGAAGCAGGGGTTCTCCGGAGCGCGGACGAGATCGGGAAGCTCATGTGGCACGGCGGCTCGCATCACATCGGCTACGATGTGCACGATGTGGTAGAGCGTCCTGCCGTCCTCGCGCCCAACATGGTCTTCTGTGTGGATGTCGGCGTGTACCACGAGGAATGGGGCATCGGCTTCCGGTTGGAGGATAACTGCCTCGTGACGAAAAACGGCTGCGAAAACCTTTCGGCCGGTATTCCGCGCACCATTGCCGATATTGAAGCGGAGATCCGCCGCATCTGACCTATGGAGCGAATATTGCTTTGGCTTCTGGCCGCCGGAGCGCTTATCGGCGGGATCGACTGTCTTCTCGGCAACCGGCTGGGATTGGGAGAACGATTTGAGGAGGGTTTCCGTCTGCTGGGCCCCACGGCTCTCTCCATGGCAGGCATTCTCTGTCTTTCTCCCCTCATTGTCCGGGTACTTTCCCTGACGCTCTCTCCGCTCTGGCAAAGGATCGGTTTGGACCCCGGAATGCTGGGCGGTTTTATTCCCATCGATATGGGAGGCTACCAGGCGGCAGTCGATCTTGCCTCCAATCCGACCATCGGGCTTTACGCGGGCATTCTGGTCTCCGCCACAACGGGATGCACGCTGGCATTTACCATTCCGATGGGCATGGGGCTTCTCTCTCCGGAGGACACGAACGCTTTTTCCCGAGGGATATTGATCGGTCTCATTCCCATGCCCGCGGCGCAGATACTCGGCGGTCTTGCCGGGAGGATGCAGTTTCTCCCCCTTCTGAAAGAGAGCATTCCGATCCTGCTTTTCTCCGCGGCGCTGATGCTCTGCCTCCATTTTTCCCCGCAGAAAAGTCTGAAAGTATTCGGCGGCTTTGCCAAGTTTCTTCGGGCTTTTTCTCTGATCGGGCTGACGCTCGGCGCGGTGCAGTACATCGGCAATATAAAGCTGCTGCCTTCGCTGATGCCGCTGGAAGAGGCAATGCAGGTGGTCGCGTCCATCGGGATCGTCATGCTGGGGAGTCTCCCTGCGGCGGAGCTTCTCCGGCGCGGCCTTTCCCGGCCGTTTTCTGCTTTGGGCAGAAAGCTGCATATGGATGACCGCAGCTTTGCCGCCCTGCTTGTCGGCTTTGTCAGCGCCACTCCGGCCATCAGCATGATCAAGGGAATGGATCTGCGGGGCAAAGTTATGAATGCCGCTTTTCTTGTCTGCGGCGCTTCCGCGCTGGCCTCGCATCTCGGCTTTACCGTGGCCGTCGAGCGGAGCCTGATCTTTCCGCTGCTTATCACCAAGCAGACCGGCGGTCTTATGTGTACGGCTTTGGCGCTTCTGCTGACATGCATTTATGCAATTATTTATGGATACGGTAGACGTGTGGTCTAAGCCGTACATAGGAACAAGCGTGACAATGACAAAAGAACTAAAAAGAATTGAAAAGAAGGGAAATAATGGATGCAATAACGCTGATTAAACAGGCTCATGCAGGTGATAAGATGGCTAGGGATAAATTAATTCTTGAAAATACAGGACTTATATGGAGCATTGTAAAAAGATTTACAAATAGAGGATATGAGGCAGAGGATTTATTTCAGATAGGATGCATCGGGTTAATTAAATCAGTAGATAACTTTGATATGCAATACGATGTTAAGTTTTCTACATATGCAGTACCTATGATAGCCGGTGAAATAAAAAGGTTCTTAAGAGATGACGGACTTATAAAAGTAAGCAGGGCGTTAAAAGAACTGGCGTATAAAGCATATCAGGAAAATGAAAGAATTAAAAATGAGCTTGGAAGGGATGCAACTATAAGTGAACTTGCTAGTAAGTTGGAAGTGAGTGAGGAAGAAATATCGATGGCAATAGATTCGTCAATGGAAGTTGAATCACTGCATCAGACAATATACCAAAATGATGGAAATGAAATATATTTAATGGATAAATTAAAAAATGAGGAAGGCTGCGAAGAGGAAGCAATAAATAAAGTAATGATTTCACAAATATTAAATGAAATGACAGACAACGAGCGCCGATTAATAAAAATGCGATATTTTTCAAATATGTCACAAAAAGATGTAGGAGAGCAACTGGGAATATCACAAGTTCAGGTATCGAGGCTGGAGAAAAGAATTTTAACGAAAGCAAGGCTGGAGAGGCAAAGCTAGAAGCATTTACCAAGCTAACTAAAATTTTATTAGATAGTAAAAGGTATGAAGATTTAGATAGGGCTACTAAAGATATTGAATATCAGAAGAAATTAATGAAAGATTATAATATTACAGATTAATGAAAAAAGTATAATGTTGTAAAATGATGAAAGGCAGATGAATGATATTCCTTAAGAATAAAAAGGAATAAGAATCCATCTGCTTTTTTTACTAATGAAGCCATAGGCTGGAAAGAAATTGGATAATCGAAGCTTTTGAGAAACTAATCTAGTTGAGGTTAAGTTAGGAGTGTACTAAAAAAAATTCGATTATCCTTATTTTTAAACCATAATTTTTTAGTATTAATTATTAAAAAATAATAAAATTACAAAAAATGTACATAATAAGTGTTAATCAAGTGAAAGGCAGAAAATGTAATGAGTGATACAGTTTATATAAAAATGGACAGAAGTGTGGAAGTAACTCATGAGAAGGTGACAATAGGGGATATAGCAAAAATAGAATCTAAAAATAAGAATATAGTTAATAATATAAAACCAATAAAAATATTAGCAGATAAGCCTGAATTAGGTAACAGATATGTTATTTCGATTATGAAAATAATAGAAATAATAGATGAAAAATTTCAGAATGTTGATATATCAAATATAGGAGAAACAGATTGTATTGTAGAATTTAAAAAATCAAATACTTCATGTAAATCATTAGAAATATTAAAGACAGGTATTATATGTATTTTATTATTTTTCGGAGCAGGATTTTCTATTATGTCATTCAATAATGACGTGTCTATAGACCAAATGTTTTTGCAGATAAGTGGACAGATTAGCGAAGATACAGTTGGTGGAGCAAAAATTTTAGAACTTACTTATGCCATAGGTTTGGCAGTGGGAATAACAGTATTTTACAATCATTTTGGACCAAAGAAAATTACTAAAGATCCAACTCCAATAGAAACAGAAATGAGAAAATATGAAAATGAAATAAATGATGCACTAGTTGATGGGCATAACAGAGAAGATGGAAAACTGGATTTAAAATAAAGTCCTGAAAATAAAATGTAGAATATGGAGAAATTCATGAGTATTGTACAAATAATAATTTTATCAATAATAGGACTTGCAGGTGGTGGAATAATAGCAGCGGGAGTTTTTGCACTTATAACGACTACAGGCGTAATGACAAGATTTGCTGAAAAGACACATACTGCAAAATATGTAAGACAATATGAAAATGCAGTTGCTTTTAGTGCAATTCTATTTAATATATTCTGGGTGTTTGAACTAAATTATGAGGGAATGAAACTAGGAAATCAATTATTAGCATTAATAGGTTTGTGTCATGGGATATTCGTAGGATGTTTGGCAATTTCTCTGGCCGAGGCGTTAAATGCGACAGCTATATTTGCAAGAAGAATGAAGTTAGCAGTAGGATTGAGCTTTATTGTGTTAAGTGTGGCTCTAGGAAAAGGAGTTGGAGCTTTAATTTATTTTTTTAGTATGAATTAAAGCTGATGGAACGTAAATTAGTCTGATATATTACAGTAGTAGAACGACGTAATTAAAATAAATTGTAGATGGAGAAGAAAAATGAGTGGAGACAAAACAGTAAATGTAAATGATGAGAAAGAGTTTAAAAATAATAGCAGTGACAAATGTGTTGGGAATGAAAATATAACAAAAGAAGAGTATAATCAATATGTTGAAAATATAACACCTTCATTTCCATTATGGAAAAATATGCTAAAAGCGTTTATTACAGGTGGATTAATTTGTCTTATGGGGCAGGTTTGGATTGAATTATTTAAATACTTTGGAATGGACAAAGAACAGGCAGTCAATTGGACAACGGTTGTATTGATAGCGGAAAGTGTAATATTAACAGGTCTCAATATTTATCCTAAGATTGGAAAATTTGGTGGAGCAGGTGCGCTAGTGCCGATTACTGGATTTGCAAATGGTGTAGCATCATCGGCAACAGAATTCGGTGCAGAGGGTCAGGTCTTTGGTATTGGATGTAAAATATTTACTATAGCAGGACCGGTTATTCTATACGGAATTTTTAGCAGCTGGGTATTAGGAATCATATATTGGATTATTAATTTAGTATGGTGATAATAATAAAAGTAATTGAGTCAAAAATAGAGAACAGTTGAAATAAAGAAAATAAGCGTTTAGATTTTAACTGATAATAAAATAAAAAAAGATATATTATAAAATAAAAAATATATGTAATAAAATAAAAAAGATATATAATAAAATAAAAAGACATTTTACAAGACATTTTTTAGGTAAATTGTGTTACAATAAAACTAGTAATCAGAAGAAAAATAAAGATAGAAAATATAGAATGAGTTGAGAGTTAATTTCTTATTTTAATAGTATAAACAGAATAAGAAATTAACTTCAAAAATACAAAGTAATGACGATAAATGTGATTAATGAAATAAAAAAAATAATTAACAATATTTTTAAGGATATAAAAAAGTATTATCCGCTTATAAGTTGCGTGATAATTTACATTTTTATCACATCTTTGATATTTAATGATATATGTCCAAGTAAGATATTATTTAAAATATCATGTCCGGGATGTGGACTTACCAGAGGCAGTATTTCACTTCTTACAGGGCATTTTAAAGCTGCAATGCATTATAATGCAGCAGCTGTCATTTGGGATATTGGAATTGCAATGATGTTTGTGCAAAGATATATACTTGAAAAGAAATATAAATATATGGATTATTATTGGATTGTATGTTGCGGACTAACCATAGTGTATTACATCATTAGAATGATTTACTATACACCTGCAGGTTTTCCGATTTAATATTTAAATTTACAGGAGGTTACATAATGGAATTAAAAGGATCAAAGACAGAAGAAAATTTATTAGCAGCATTTGCAGGAGAATCAGAGGCAAGAAATAAGTATACTTATTATGCTTCAAAAGCAAGAAAAGAAGGATATGTTCAGATTGCCAATATTTTTGAAGAAACTGCAGCAAATGAAAAAGAGCATGCAAAAATATGGTTTAAATTATTAAAAGGTGGAATTGGAACTACTGCAGAAAATTTAGCAGATGCAGCAGCAGGTGAAAACTACGAATGGACCGATATGTATGCAACATTTGCAAAAGAAGCCAGAGAAGAAGGATTTGACGAAATAGCAACTTTATTTGAAGGCGTTGCAGCAATTGAAAAAGAACATGAAGAAAGATACAAGAAATTGTTGGAAAATGTTGAAAAAGGTTTAGTATTTTCAAAAGATGGTGATACAATCTGGCAGTGTAGCAATTGTGGACATATATGTATTGGAAAACAGGCTCCTGAAGTTTGTCCTGTATGTGCACACCCACAGTCATATTTCCAGGTAAAAGCTGAAAATTATTAAATAAAAATAATTAAAAGACTCTCCGAAAACAAAAATTTTAAAGTGAACATAAGAAAAGCATTTTGGAATTTTTATTTAGGAGAGTTTTATTTTCGCTCCGCAATATTTTTCTGTAATAAAAAAGAAAGTAAATCTTAAGAATTTACATAAAATTTACTTAATCTTATATTGATATAATATGATAGCAAAATCAAAAGGTATAATCCAACATGAGTTTGATTATAAGTGGGTGAAAAAACTCGGAACACCGACATCAGATATTAGAGTTATAAATAAATTGTAATAATTAGGAGCGACAACAATGTATAAAATGAGTAACGGAAACTTAAATATTAAAAATAAATTTCAAAGAGATAAAAAACAGTTAATAGCAGATGTAATATTATGGATTATAATGTGCATAATTTATATTGCCTTTTGGAAGCAGAATTTAATGTATCTTAGACATAGATTTATTCCATCAAGGATTGTTATTATTACATTTCTTTTTATTGTAGGAAGTATAGGAATATTAATCAAAGACAAAATCCCACAAAAATATAATACAATAGCCTCATTTCTATTTGTAATTTTATCGGTTCCTTATAATTTTGTTATGTTAGAATATACATCACATCATAGAATATTGGATTTTTCGATAAATAAGATAATGGCTAATCTGATAATTATATCAATAATAGTATTAATAATATTTGCTATTACAAATAGCTTTAAAGCATCAATAATTGGAATAAACATAATATCAGTTGTATTTGGTCTGGTTTACTATTATGTAATAAAATTTAGAGGTACAGCGGTTTTAGCCGTTGATATTTTTTCAGCAACAACAGCAGCAAATGTGGCTGGAAATTATAATTACAGGATGAGCTACAGATGTTATTTATTTGTTATATTAACATATGTATTGAGCATTTATGTTTTGAAATTAGACAGGCATAATTTATTCAAGGGAAAGAAAAGACTTATTTCAGTAGGAATAGTAATCTTAGCAGTTGTTTGTGGTTTCTCTTTATTTATACAGAGTAGCAGATTTGATGATTCATTAAAAATTAAAATGTTTAAACCACAGGAAAGTTACAGAAAATATGGGGATTATCTGACTTTTACACATAGTATCAGATACATAAAGGGGCATAAACCGGAAGGATATTCTGAAGATAAGGTTGAACAGATTTCAGCACAATATCCCGGAATAAAAGGCAATGGTAAAAAGCCTAATATTATAATGATTATGAATGAAGCACTTGCAGATTTTTCATCAATATCAGATATCGAAACAAATGAAGATTATATGCCATTTATACATGGATTAACTGAAAATACAGTAAAAGGTGATTTGTTTGTTTCTATATTTGGAGGTGGAACATCAAAAACAGAGTATGAAGCGCTTACTTCAAATAGTATGGCATTTATGCCAAAAGGTTCAACTCCATATGTGACTTATATAAACAGAAAAACATCCTCTTTAGCTACAACTTTAAGAGCACAAGGCTATGGTGGAATGGTGGCCATGCATCCGCATAAGGGAAGTGGATATAAGCGAAACAAAGTATATCCTTTTTTGGGATTTGATAAATTTTATGATTTACCGGAATTTAACAATGCTAAAGTTATAAGAAATCATGTTTCAGATGAAGGAAATTTTGATAAAATAATTGAAGTATACGAGCAAAATAGAAAAAAGGATAAAAAACCATTTTTCTTATTTGATGTGACAATGCAAAATCACAGTAGTTATGATAGAAAATGGGACAATTTATCCGATGACATATCAACTATTAAAGATTATGGTGATGATGTAAATATTTATCTTAATCTGGTGAAAGCATCAGATGACGCTTTTAAAAAATTAGTTGAATATTTTTCAAATGTAGATGAACCTACAATGATTATAATGTTTGGTGACCATCAGCCAAAGCTAAATAATCATTTTTATGAAAATGTTGAAAAAGGATTTTCATTAGGTGATGAATATAAAATGTTTGAAAAGTATAATACTCCATTTGTAATATGGGCAAATTACGATATAGAGGAACAAACGGATGTAAAGATAAGTGCAAATTATATGGGAACAATGGTAGATGAACTTGCAGGAAATTCTATGAGCGGATATCAACAGATGGTAAACGAAATCAGAAAAGATATTCCAATAATTACTGCCGGAGGATATATAGGAGCTGACGGAAAATATTATCACACATTTGATAAATCTTCGCCATATTATGATAAAATAATGGACTATTGTTATTCTGAATACAATAATGTATTTGATAAGAAACATTTGGTAGATGAGTTTTTCAAAATAAATGATAATAAATAAAATGCATCGAAAAATATAAAAGTATATTGAATATTATTTATGTTAATACTTTGAAATCAAATATAGAATTTTTATAAAGTGGATTGTAATATGAAAGATACCTTCATGTATATTATTTTACTTTCAGGTAAAAAATAAACATGGAGGTGTTTTTTATGTATGATGTAGTAATTATTGGTGGAGGACCGGCAGGACTTTCGGCAGCTCTTTACTTGGCAAGAGCTAAGGTTAAGGCGGTATTATTGGAAAAATCAGGCTATGGAGGACAAATTGCCCTTACGCAAAAAGTAAAGAATTATCCCGGAATTTATGAAATATCAGGAAAAGATTTGGCAGACAGTATTCATGAACAGGGAGAAAGATATGGAGGAGAATTTTCTTTTGAAGTTGCCAAAGAAATAATTGATGAAAATGATAAGAAAATTGTTATTACTGATAAGAGAAAAATAGAATGTAGGGCAATAATTATAGCTACAGGCGCAGCACCCAAAAAGGCAGGTTTTGAGGGCGAAGAAGAGTTTATAGGAAAAGGAGTGTCTTATTGTGCAACATGCGATGGAAGATTTTTTGAGAAAAAAGAAGTATTTGTTGTAGGAGCAGGATATTCTGCATGTCAGGAAAGTATATTTTTAGCACAATTTGCATCAAAAGTTAATTTGATAGTAAGAAAAAATGAACTTTCCTGTAGTGGAGCAATTGTTAAAGAATTGAATGACAATTCTAAAATACAGGTATTCTATAATTCTAAAATAGAAAAAGTATCAGGAAATGATTTTGTACAGAGAGTTGGAATAATTAAAAGTGAAGCGGAATACAATGAAGAAACTATAGGAGATATAGAATACGAAAACAATAATAAAAATACAAAGGAATTTGAAGATAACGAAGGTTATGGTGTATTTGTTTTTGTGGGTTATGAACCTGAAAGTAAAATTGCTCCTAAAAGTGTTAAGCGTGATGAAAATAACTATATTTATGTCGATGATGATAAAAAAACGTCAGTTAATGGGATATACGCAGTAGGTGATGTTACACATAAAAAAATACGGCAGGGCATTACATCTGCAAGTGATGGAGTAGTAGCAGCAAAAATAATTGAAACCATTTTATTAAAATAATGAAAAATTTAGTAAAATAAGTTTACAAAATGAATTTTATGTACTAGAATACATAGAATGCAAAAGTACAAAGGCTAAAACTAATAGAATACAAGATATAAGAAAAATCAACTGTTTAGCAGAAATTGATGTATTAGGAGAGAAAACTTAATGGAAAGAAAAATGTTAGTGTTAGATATTGATGGAACACTTACAAACAGTAAGAAGGAAATTACATCTAAGACAAAGGAAGCAATAATTAAGTTGCAGAAAAATGGACACATAGTTGTTATAGCATCGGGAAGACCAACAGCAGGAATAATAGATATAGCAGATGAATTAGAACTTGATGTTTATGGTGGATTTGTATTATCTTACAATGGAGCTAAGATAACAAGCTGGAGAACAAATGAAGTTGTATACCAGCAGGTATTACCGGCAAAATATATTAGAATATTATATGATTTTGCAAAAGAAAATAATGTTGGATTAGTTACTTATGAAGATGAATGTGTAGTTACAGGAACACGTCATGATAAATATATGGAGCATGAAGCTAAGATTAATGGTATAAGAATTAAAGACGTAGCTCCATTCCCGGACTATGTAAACTTTAATGTAAATAAATGTCTTATGACAGCAGAACCTGAAAAAGCATTGGAAGTAGAAAATAAGCTTAATGAAATGTATGGAAATGAATTGAGTATATATCGTTCAGAACCGTTTTTCGTTGAGATAATGCCACAGAATGTAGATAAAGCAGCAACTTTAGATGTTCTTGTAAATATGTTAGGACTTAATAAAGAGAATACAATATGCTGTGGTGATGGATTCAATGATTTATCAATGATTAAGTATGCCGGAATTGGTGTTGCAATGGAAAATGCACAGGAAATTGTAAAAGAAAGTGCAGATTATGTTACAAAATCAAACGATGATGATGGAATTGTACATGTAATTGAAAAGTTTATCTTCAATGAAAAGAAGGCAGTATAATTATTAAATTTAGTTTATAAACAGAAAAAAACGACTTTATATTGAAGCTTATAAAGCTTACAAATAAAGTCGTTTTTTTATTAAATAGTAAATCGCATCTAATTAAAATTAGCCGATATTAATTTGTCATTCTCTTTACTTTGTCAAATTCATCGTAAATTTCCTGCTCAGGTTCAGGAGTAAGTAAACTTACAACAACAATGAATAGTGAGGCGATAATAAATGCAGGTAATAATTCGTAAATATTCCATGAACCACCGATAGGTCTAACAAGAAATTTCCATACAAATACCATAATTCCACCTGAAATCATTCCGGCAATAGCACCATATTTATTTGAACGCTTCCAGAATAATGAGAATAAAACAACAGGACCAAATGTTGCACCAAATCCCGCCCATGCAAATGAAACAATCTGAAATACAGAACTGTTAGGATTACTTGCAAGGAAAACTGCAATTATTGAGATTGCAATAACTGAAATACGGGCAACAATAATGTTTGCTTTTGCAGATAATTTAATATTAAATACACCACCAATAAGATTTTCAGTAACACTTGATGAAGCAGCAAGTAACTGTGAATCAGATGTTGACATTGTTGATGCAAGTATTCCGGCAAGAATCAATCCTGCAACCATTGCAAATAAAAGTCCGTTATTGCTTAAATGGTGAGCAATCTGTACGATAATTGTTTCAGCTTCTGAGGAAGAACCAAAACTTGGAACAATTCCATTTATAGACATGCTGTATCCTATTATACCAATTGATACTGCAATAGCCATTGAAATAACAACCCAGATTGTTGCAATTCTTCTTGATAAAGTAAGTTTTCTTGAATCTTCAATAGCCATAAATCTCAATAAGATATGAGGCATACCAAAATATCCTAATCCCCAGGCAAGAGTAGATGCAATTGACAAGAATCCATAATTTGTTGCTGAATTTGTTGTTGCATCATATAAATGAGTTAAACTTAAATATCCTGATAAATCTTTTACATTTGAATATACAACATCCATTCCGCCTACAGAATTAACTCCATAGAAAAGGACGATTGCAAGTGCTATGGACATAATAATACTCTGGATTAAGTCAGTTGTACTTGCAGCTAAGAAACCACCAAGCGAAGTGTAAGCTACAATAACGATAGCACTAAAAATCATGGCTGTCATATAATCAATTCCGAATAAACGGTTAAATAATTTTCCACAGGCAGCAAAACCTGAAGCTGTATATGGAACAAAGAAAATAATTATAATAGTTGCGGAAATAAATTTTAAAATATTTGAATTATCTCTGTATCTGTTTGCAAAGAAGTCAGGTAAAGTAATAGAATTCCTTGAAACATATGAGTAATGTCTTATTCTTTTAGCAACAATTAACCAGTTAACATATGTACCTATTGCAAGTCCGGCAGCTGTCCAAAAAGCATCAGCTACGCCTGTAAAGTAAGCAACTCCGGGCAATCCCATAAGTAACCAGCTGCTCATGTCAGAAGCTTCGGCACTCATTGCTGTAACAAAAGGACCAAGCTTTCTACCCCCAAGATAAAAGTCATGTGTTGTTCGGCTCTTTTTTGTATAGTAAAAACCTATACAAATCATTCCTATCATATAGCCAATAATGGCAATAAGAATGCCAATTTCAGATGTAGTCATTTTTCCTCCTTACTGTTCAAAATTAGAACCACACGAATTAGACTAATATTCGTGCAAAAATAAATTTACTATAATTTGGTTTATTTCATTTGTTATTCGCTAGAAAATCAGAAATCATAAGTAAAGTATAATCGTAAATTTTCATAAGCAATAAAAATGCCGTAAATAAACGCATATATTCTACTATTTTATGAAAAAAATAAGAAATTATCAACAAAAATCTACAAATAAGCAATTTTATAAACAAAATAAAGTGAATAATAAAATATTACAATGCAAATACTAATTATAGAAAAATTAATGAAATCGGGAGGAAATCAATATTATGGGAGAAATGATAGGAAAGCAAAGTGTTAAATTTGCGGAAGCCCCATATATTTTTGAGGGAGCATCTGTAGTTGGACCTAAAGAAGGAGAAGGCCCACTTGGAAAATTATTTGATGTGATTGAGCAGGATCCAATGCTTGGAAGTAAAAGCTGGGAAGAAGCAGAAAGTTTACTGCAAAAAGAAACCGTGCAAAAACTGTTGTTAAAATCAGGATTAAAAAAAGAGGATATAAGATATATTTTTGCAGGTGATTTGTTAGGACAGTTAATAGCAACCACATTTGGAATAATGGATTATGAAATCCCATTTATGGGACTATATGGTGCATGTTCAACTATGGGTGAAGGATTAAGTCTGGCAGCAATGATGGTTGCAGCAGGTTATGGAGAAAATGTAATAGCCATGGCGTCAAGTCATTTTGGAAGCGCAGAGAGACAATTTAGATTTCCATTAGAATATGGAAATCAAAGACCATTTTCGGCAACATGGACTGTTACAGGGTGTGGAGCGGCAATAGTTACAAAAAGAAAAGGATTTGCAAGAATTACAGGAGTAACAACGGGAAAGATAATTGACTATGGAGTGAAGGATGCCCAGAATATGGGGGCATGTATGGCTCCGGCAGCAGCAGATGTTATTTATAATCATTTAAATGATTTTGGAACCGCTCCTGATGATTATGACAAAATAATAACAGGTGATTTAGGATATGTAGGGCAGGCGATACTAATTGATTTGCTGAAACGAAAGGGAATAGATATTTCGAAAGTGCATATGGATTGTGGAATTGAAATGTTTGATAAAGAAAATCAGGATACTCATTCAGGAGGAAGTGGATGCGGATGTTCTGCGACAGTACTTACAAGTTATGTATTTAAACAACTGAAGAAAAAAGCGTGGAAGAAAATTTTATTTATCCCAACGGGTGCTTTGATGTCACCTATAAGCTTTAATCAGGGAAAGTCTGTTCCGGGAATTGCTCATCTTGTAGTGATTGAAAGTGTGTAATGATTTAGAAAATGAAATTGTAAAACGAAAATTAGGTTAGAAAGTGAGAAAAAATGATATTTTTAAAAAGTTTTTTAATAGGCGGAATAATTTGTGCATTAGTTCAGATTTTACTGGATAAAACAAAATTGTTACCGGGAAGGGTTATGGTTTTATTAGTAGTTTTAGGTACTATACTTGGTTTCTTTGGTTTATATCAGCCTTTAATTGATTGGGCAGGAGCAGGGGCAAGTGTACCTCTTATTGGATTTGGAAATAACTTATGGAAGGGAATGGCAGAACATATAGACAAGGATGGACTAATTGGAATATTTGAAGGAGGATTTACCGCAAGTGCCATTGGTATATCGGCAGCATTAATATTGAGCTATGTTGGTTCATGGTTCTTTAAATCAAAAATGCAATAGAAATAAATATATTTATGATTTATTTAATGTATAAAAAACATAAAATAAATGTTTATTTTATAAAGGAAAATGTTAATAAATTAACAAACAGACGGATAAAATGAGGTGCTGACTACATTAAAAAAAGTCAATACTTTTGATTATTAAGTTTAAACGTTGAAAATAAAGGATAGAACTTAATTTGTGCTTAAAATTATCAATCATTACTTAATTTATTAAATAAAGAACAGAAGAATAGTTGAAAAAATAAAGTCTATATAATATAATTGTAGTCATGTGAATGGCATCGGAAGATAAATTTTGACGCATTTACAAGGATTAAGTAAAAATATATTAAGGAGGACTACAAAATGTCATATGTAGACGAGGTATTAGCAAAGGTTAAAGAAAAGAATGCTAGTGAACCAGAATTTTTACAGGCAGTTGAAGAAGTATTAA